>Ga0123357_10014794_pt1 | contig 10201 bp, 7 predicted proteins | sample TergutEmb28metaG_FD_89873 | JGI IMG/M metagenome (GOLD analysis project Ga0123357, IMG submission 89873) | Embiratermes neotenicus P4 segment gut microbial communities from Petit-Saut dam, French Guiana - Emb289 P4 | ecosystem: Host-associated > Arthropoda: Insects > Digestive system > Gut ... | reverse complement strand
CGGAAAAGAAGTTAAAATACAAGAGTTTATGTATAGAGATACAACGAATGTGGAACCTGAAATGTACGATTGTACCAGTAATAACTGGAGCCACTGGAATAGTAACGAGAAGCTTAAAGAAAAGTTTAGAAGCTGTACAGGAAAACATTCGATAGATTCACTACAAAAGACAGCTATACTTGGAACATCACACATAATACGGAAAGTACTGCAGTGTGAAGCTTGAAGCATGAGCGGTGGGGATCACCGCTGGTTCAAGAGAAGTACCAGGAAGAAAAGGTCTGTGACAAGAGACATCCATACCGTATAATAATAATAATAATAATGCTGTATTGTGTATATGGGCTTCTGCCACTGTTCACAAACCGTTTTACAGACCAGGATGCATGTCGTCTGCGATGTGACTGTGTCGTCGGACAATTGATTGTCGACATTTCGAAGGGTCAAGCAGTTTTAGAGTTCTATGCTGAAGTCCCGTTTTTGTGGCACCCGAACAATCCACCGTGTGTGCTGTTGGTGGCTTATTTGTAGCGCACTTCGAGCTTGTGTCTGCTTAGAAAGATGATTGTGTGTGTGTTGGTGTGTCTGCAGTCTGCTGATTGTACTTCTATCAGCTCTGACACGTTTAGTCTGCAGTTCGTTCCCACGCTTTTGTTCACTCAGTATGTGTAATGTATGTGTGTACGTGTGTATGTATGTATTACCATTGACTAGATGAAGCATTGCAAGGACGGATGCTCGTGACGTCACGTTTTCCGCCATCAGTGTTACCTCAGTGATCGCTTTATGCTTTGTATCATTATAGCAGGTTCAACGCAGTTCCGTTTGCGTTGTGTACCGGCTGCAGTGAGCAGCAGACACACCTGATACGGAGACACTCGGAAGACGACAGTATATACGTGCAAGCTCGAAGCGCGTAAGGTCCTTTGCTTCTCGTGCAGAGAACTCTGGCGGCCGAACCATAAAATTCTGTGTGTTTGTTCGCGATGCAATAACTAAGATGGCAATATTATTGACATTGCAGTGTGTTCCGTCGTGCCGGTCTTCAGTCTGCAGCTGTGCGCGTCTTGAAATAATAACCGTGCCTGCGGTCTGCTGTGCCTGCCCCTCGTATGTGCCTGGTATTAAATGTTGCACAAGGGCCGTAACTTTGCTTGTGCCAGCTAAAATGAAAGGAAATATTTTACCTCGCACGTTCCATTTTTTCTCAAGCTGTGGGGGCGAGATAAAATTCGTGCGCTGCACTGCGCTTGGCTGTGTGTAAGGCGAAGGTGTAGAAAGAGGTTCAGCACGAAGTGTGTGTTGTGTGTGTGTGTGTGTGTGTGTGTGTGTGTGGGTGTGTGGTCCATCGGCCGAGTGCTGTCTGGAGGGTGAGTTGGAGCGTCGAGTGTTGGTCAGTTGGGAGGGTCCTTATGGCGATTGTTGTTTGGGGGTAGACGTTGACAGAACATTGGCTGAGGGTGTTGGAGAAATTGGTGCTGAGGAGGATATTTGGGCCTAACAGGGGACTGGAGAAGATTGCATTTCGAGGAGCTTTATGGTCTGTACGCCTCATCAAATATTATTTGGGTGATCAAGTCGAGAAGAATGAGATGGGCGGGTCATGTAGCACGTACGGAGAAGAGAGGTGTATACAGGGTTTTGGTGGGGAAACCTGATGGAAAGAGACACTTGGAAGACCTAGGTATAGATAGGAAGATAATATTAAAATTAATCTTAGAGGAGCGGCATGGACAGTATTGCTCTGGCCCAGATAGGGGCAAGTGGCGGGCTCTTGTGAATGCGGTAATGAACTTTCGGGTTCCATACTTATAAAATGTGAGGAACTTCTTGCGTAGCTGAGAATCGCTTAGCTTTTCAAGAAGGACTCTGCTCTATGAAGTTAGTTTAGTTAGCAAAGGTTTGTTCCGACGTTTCGGAGGAATATACTGCCTCCATCATCAGGGTTATTGAATCTAATTCAGGTGGATGGCAGCCTACACGTCTGGCGTTTCTTTCCACCATTTGTGACCGCGTCGTATTAGCACAGGTCGTTAGCGTCGCCGGCAGCCTAGAGGCCATGCAAGGTTTGAGAGTTTTACGTTTATGGTAAAGCAATCCTATTGGTCAGATCGGGCGTTATTTGGCACTGACCGCGTCTCTCTGAAGGACAGCGAGCCGTAGAGTAATGAGCGGCAGATCAGTGTGAACTGTTTTTTGTTCTGAGGTGCGACAGCCTACTGGAGCTTAGGCCGCCTCTTTGTTCACGTGTCTAGATCACTCACAATTAGACACACACGCACTCACACGGTAGGAGCGCTCTGAACGAGTCAACAGCTCGTCACAGAGGCTGCTACCTACACAACACACAGCAGACACAAGGGACCAACATCCATGCCCTCAGCGGGGTTTGAAACCGCAATGCCATTAATCAGTCGGCTGCAGACCTACGGCTTTGACCACGCGGCAAACGGGACCGACCTGCCTGACCAGTTATACTGCGTAAATAAGGTAAAATGCTGTACATAGTGGGATAAGAGACTATTTAATGTGCTATTTTGTTTATTATTCCATGCAGAATGCAAGGAACATGACTGCTTGTGAAATAGTAACACATCCTCTAGGTTTTGTTGTCAATTATGTCAGACCAGTTGCCTTAGAATATTGTTGGACGCCATAATAGTAACTAATAGTGACTAAACATGAAGCTTAAATCATCCACAATGACGGCGCTGAATCATTTAGTTTGACTATGAGAGTTGTTTGTTCCTGTATAGGAGGAATTCTGAATGATAAAGTGCACTGGAATTGAGGCGAATGGAGTGAGAATGCAGATGATAGAGCGATTATAGCGCAAGGTGAAATACATTTAAAAAGAGCATTAGAAAGCTTAGATGATTAAAAAGTAACTACAAAATTAAAATTAACCGGGGGGGGGGGGGTTTATGGTTTGCCCCGAAGATTTTGAAAATATTAATATTCAAACGGGTGACAACGCCCTGAAGGAAGCCCCAAAATTTAAGTAACTAGGCAGTATAATTACAGAAGATGGGGAAAGGAAAGAAGACACAATACAACGAATTGAAGAAACTAAAGTTATGTTTATTAATAAAAAGCAGTTACTGTGTTCGAATAATTTTAGTTTGGAAATGACAAAAAAACTTATAAAAATTTGTATTTGGAGTGTTTCTGTTTATGGATCGGCAACATGGACCGTAGGAAAAAAATGAAGAGAGGGTCGTAAATGCATATGAAACGTGGTGCTGGAGAAGAATGTTAAAAATAAAATGGACAGATAGGATAAGGAATAATGAAGTTTTTGAATGGGCGAAAGAAGAAAGATTACTTTTAAAATTTTCAAAAAATAGACGCCACTCGTGGATGGGGAATACAGTTAGGCATAACATCCTTGAAGGAGCAATATTTGGAAAAAAAGGCCGTGGGAAGACCTCGACTACAATACTTAAAGCAAGTCGCCAGAAACACAGCAGCTGACAGTTGTACAGCAATGAGAAGAATGGCTTGCGACACATCCAGATGGAAAGCTGCCAACCAGTCAGAAGATTGAGGGATAAGAAGAAGAAGAAGAAGAAGAAGAAGAAGAAGAAGGTGGCTTTGTTTGAAGGTACTGGGTCCAAGCACTTGGCAGTAAGTGAGGTTTGTTTTTGCAATTGCGGGATTTTATGCGGGAAGTAAAGTGTGTTGAATGGTACAAACACACTTTCCGAGTGCTCCATGCATGTCGGAACTTTATTTCGGTTTTATGTATGTGATGAAGCACTTCTGTTGCATCGGCACATCTCGTGACGAGCTGCTGTTTACTGCGCCGTACTTCTCGCTGCAAAAATCCTCCCACTTCTGGACGCAGAATTTATTACTCTCCTAGGTTAAAATTTTACATCATTTGTTGATCTTACGAGCCCCTTCTTACCCCTCCTCCCCCCGGGCAAAATATTCTTGCCTGCCGATAAAATGTTAGCCAGGCTCGTGAGCGTCGCGACGCCCGTTTGCAGACCGATGTTGGTCGATCCCAACCGAGTAGTTTCAGGCAGTGCTGCCAACTGTGATTGTGTTCCCCAAGGCGAATTTGTCCAAAATCTTGTTCGGTTTTGTAACTTCGGAGGCCAGTTAGTGACGGTGGAGATTGTTATTATTATTATTATTGTTGCTGCTGTTGTTTAAGCTATATTAGTCATTTTTAGGGTTCTGTCGAAGCGCTGACTTGGAAGAAATGAGGAAACTCGAGATAACCGGCTTCCTCCCGGACGAGATTTGAAACGGCATCGCGAATAGAAATAACCGCTGAGCTAACCTGCACGATATTCTGTTTCTGAAATTGTGTTCATTAGTGTCTCTTCGCCTCATTCCTCACACTGCAGGACGCCCGTTCCACGCTTTCACGCACTCTGAATCACAACTGGAATTGCATCTTCCACTGTACAGAAATTGGCGTTTCTTTCCTGTAGGGAAAACAAAAAGCTCTTTGTTAAATCCTGGTGGCTGCTGTTTCCATAGATTAGGTTTATTGAAGTAGTTTTGTTTCATGTTCCTTATGATATATTTAATTTTTATTTATTTTTCCGAGAGGAGTGGTTCAGAGCCGATATCCGCGCTGGCTAATTTGGTAAAATTTGCTTCTTGTTTGTCGTACGTTTGAGAAAACAAGACAAAACCAGGGCAAAGTACCCGTCTGCAGGCAAGATGCCGGAAGGGCTTTGGGAGCGTCTCGATGCAATTCGGATGCTTTACATGAACACCAAATCGATGTGAACAGGCCTGTTCTTGTGATTGTTCGTGCGGGTTCAGAGCAGGCATTAGGCTGGTCTAAAGTGTTGCTGGAACTTTCGGTGTAGGCACTGAGGGTGTAATACGCAGCCCTGCATCCTGTTGTCAGCATTACCTTCTGTCTTGAGGCTGTTGGTAGCTGCAGGGCTGTCATGCAGTGCCATACAGAAGACAGTTGAAACTGTTTCGAAACTGTACCGTTTGATGTACACATAGTTTGAATTCAGGAGGGGCCCGTTCTGTTTGTTAGCATTCCGTAGTTTACAGTGTATCATTCAGAACTGTAACAGTAAGTTTACATCAGTTCAGCACGGGATTGAATGTAAATTAACGAAGGTATTCTGTTAGCCTCGTATTTGCGCTGTAGTTCAGCGAGGGTTTCATGTGGAAGTCCGTCTGTCCGGCACAACTTTGGAGTAGGGCCTACCGGTGGGTGGAACGGTGGATTACGAGGTGAACAAGTGAAATAAAAAATAATACACGCTGTATGTGTTCCATGTCCTGCGTTAAACAGTGTTATATAATGAACCAAGAAATGCGCATTTATAAATATATTCAGTCACATATTGTTCTTCTTCACCATCGCATTTCGCTAATGCTTTGACCTCATCGTTGTGACGTTTAACAAGAATACAGTTAGTGAGCAAATAATTTTACAGGACAGAATCACTTGATATTACATTTCATATTCTAAAACGAATTTTGTGGTCTTGTCAGGACTGTAACCGTTTAATTTTAAGACCATATCAGATGTAATATCAAGTGGTGTTAGTATACATTTTATACAGTTATTTTTACATTGATTTATTCTTGTTACAAACCCCCTGATGAAGGTCACAGCATTACCGAAACATGTTGGTGAAGAACAGCAACATGTGATTGAACATATTTATAAATGTGCCTTTCCTGGTTATCACGTAAGTATGAAATACGCTGTATTTACAGAGCCGTTCCAACAGCAAAGTGCATAGAACACAGTGGTCACTGTCTGTTGAGCTTGCAAAGGGCTGACACACCACTAACTTCGTCCAGTGGGAAGAATAAATCGCAATGCAGAAAATTATTCCATTAGAAGGAAGTTGCCGCTGAACAGAGTGCCGGATAAACGGACTGTTACTTTATATCGACTGCTTTGTAGTTTGGTGCGGTTGGTATTGCAGGCAGCTGTTCTTTACGATCATGGGGGAGCTCAGGAAGGTGGCGCCAATGCGGGTGGTTGATTTCAGCGAGCCGCTGGGTGAGTTGGGGTCTTGTTCGTATACATGACCTCTGTACATGCTAGCAGCCTTGTTCCTGCTTCTTGTAGAACAGCAGCAAAAGGCCAGGGTCTCTGGCACGACACTGTATCAGACATCTATTGTGACATGTGACGCAATCTTTGATATCTGGTCGGTGATTTAAGTACTGGGTTCTAAGTTGTGTATATCCGACTTTTCTTTTGTGTTGTTCTTGTAGTGGGTACATACGCTGAGTGAAAAAATATATTCGTTATGTTTTATGTACGACTATGCAGATACGAAACGCTTTACGAAGAGCCTCGTGTACATGATGCTAGTAGCTTTGACGGTACGCGGAAAACACTAAGAAAGTGTTAAGTGAATAGTGTAATGTTCATGTGGTCCTGTGATCCTTACAGCCTGTATTGAGTGACGAGTGGCCATTGAGCGGGAGCCGCAGACCAACTTCAGGATATGCTAATACAGTGCAGATAGTCTCTGACTCACGTGACAAGTTTTATAATCAAATCTGTGCCATGTGCAGGATTGAGACAGGAAGATTTGTCAACGGAACTGACGTCACTTTGCGATAAATTAGATTGTATTGAAGCTGTTGGATATGTGTTGATAATATTATTTTGAACGAGATGTTCGATTGAAATAAGATGGTTCACACGGAATGACAAATAATGGCAGGCAGTTCGGTGTGCTTGGGTATGTCAGTGTGTGTGTGAAGAACGGCGGTGTTAGTGAGACACGAAACATAGCCCGCGCTCGGTGACTGGTGACGTCGCTACCGTAATACGTAAGTGGAGTGTTTGTAGTTCACTCCAGAAGTCCAATCTACCTAAGAGCATCATTTGCCTCACTTTATCTTCTACGGCCCGATGTCACGGCGACTGTGTTCCACTCCTTCCAGTCACTCTCCTGCTGTACTTCCGCTGTGCTGTGGTTCCCGTCGAGCATGCAATGGTTCTGCAGAACTGCGGTGTGGTCTTGTGTGATAGGTATGCGTGCGTTATGAGCAGCGGTAGAAGGGGACCTGACGGTCGAGTGGAGTCATTACTTGGGAAGGCAGTGTGCTGCCGTGACGGTGGCGGTATGTGCCAGCCTGTGTCTCGTTACGATTGCGAGTGACTGGTGCCAGTGGTAACTTATTATACCACCAGATTCATCATTCAGAACCTGTACGTTCTGCCCACAGGGTGTGTTTGCAGTACAAATAGCGGTTATTTCCGTGCGCAACTGTAACTGAGTGTGTTTTCATAACTCAGGTACAGCTTGTTTACTGCGCGGTACGGACTGGACCATTAACTATAATTCTCATGAATCCTGGTATTTACAGGGTGAATAAAATGGAACCGGCATTTTTAAGTGACGTGTGTGTCAAGTTGTACTGACATCGCAGTATATTCGCGAAGTGAGTTTCAGAAACAGGAAGAGTTTTATAAATAACTGTGTACTGCGTAGGTCTGTGCAGCACGTGATTATGTTGTCTTTGAATGGAGAAGGGTGACGGCAAATGAAACCGAGCGGTCCAGATGGTCAGCATGCATCTGCGTCGGAATAAACAAGAAAGCTTCCTGATACCAGAACGGGATCAAATTTCACACCGGTAACTTCTGCAAAAGACTAAACTTGCTGCTTAGTGTGTGTCGAATAATTATAAAGTATTCATGCTGGGAAGCAAAGAAGAAATCCCCTCGCCTGAGATCTCGCCATGCAAGGCTGGCGGTTCGACGCCGCGCATCGGTGTTGGTACTGTAGTGTCTGAAGTTACGCTAGCGACGGCTTACTGCGTGTTCCTCGAAGGTTCGGTGTTCGGCGGCTCTCGAGAGTCTCCATAAGTGACTGGCATCGCATCTGATCTTCTTCTTCTTTTATATTCTCTGTGGACAAACGCCTGCCTCACATAATCCCGATGATGGGCTACATTATGGGCTGTAGCTGCTTCAAAGGTAAATTGACAGCAAATTGTTGCCTTTCATGTCCATATTGACTTAAATTTAGAACAGGAATTTTGGATTATTTGCAGAGCAATGTGTGTTCTGTGTTCAGTTCTTTCTTATGGGTATTTTGTCTGTTGGGTAGTGGATCAAATACATACTGGGAATGTAACTTGAAGGAGGAATTGCAGTTCGATTTGGCTGTTCTGTCCGGTCAGTATGGGTGTCGCATGCGGCCTGATTCTCTTGTTTGTCTCTAAATAAAGTCGGCCTTAAACCTATAGGCCATACACGGCTCTTAATTCCCCTCAGTAGCAATAAAAGAGACGAGTCGTGTTTGTTGTGACAGTTACTATGCTGAAAAGGAAGACAGGATCGCATGCGCGGCGAAACGTACGGAGCGTACGTTCGGTGTTAGAACTGTCTTGTTTAGTGCGTCATAAGGAGAGGCGAATCAATAACATAACAAGGAGACGTGCCTAAGTTGGGATTTCTTTATTGATTGCTCTGGAATGTCAGGTTTCTTGACGGCGTTCTGATGGAAGCTGCTGTGACGCTTTCACGCGCAGAAACCACCAACATAAACAACACAAAAGCATTTACGAACTGTCTGTCTGTCTGCCTGCCTGCCTGTCTGTCTCTGTGGAATTCAAATTGATGTGATAAACCCACGTCGTAATTTTAACTTGAATCAGGACGTTTAGCTTTTTATATAAACAGCAGACGTTTTGCGTCTTCAGGGAATGTCCTTGTGTATTGCCTTAAGCAAATAAATTTAATTTCATACTACTCCCGGTTTACGTTTTGAACGTTACGTAACTGTCTTTTCTTAGGCAGAATATCTGGCAATGCCACACGAAATCCGTCCGTCTGTGTGTGTGTGTGTCTGTCTGTCTGTGTGTGTACGTGTGTCAGCCCTTTTTTCCTGCTGAATACGGTTGTTATTTAGTAGTAATAATTATAGTGACGATGGTGGTAATAATAATAATAATAATATATTAGAAACTTCTCCCAGTTTTTGTTAGACGCAAAAATTGCCCTTCCCGCTGTATGTGGAACAGCTGCAAATTCGGTACGCCGCGATATCGATATATTTAGAAAACAGATAAGAATTTTGAAACAAATTTTATCCACGCAGTTCGTTCACTGACGTTCTGTTTGGGTCACGGTTTTAATTATTTGTGTAATTTGTGGTAAAGTGCAGTTAGAAATGCAACTTTTTTGTTCACTAATGTTTTGTTTGTGTGGTACTGATTTTGTGCTAGTCTTGTAATTGGTCATTGTTTTGTTAAGCTAGCACGTTCATGTTTGAGAACTGAATGATGATTATTGTTGTTGTTGTTGATCACAATGGCCTGTACCTGAGCCGTGATTTTTATGGGTCTCATACTTCATACTTTGACCGCACACTTACGTTGGTCTGTCTCCTCATTCTTCCATACTCAGTACGCTATTTACATCTTTATTCCCCTTCTCGTCACCAAATCCTGTATCCCTCGCTCTGTTCTCCTGTAACGTCACATAAAGCGAGTTCCCTACTCCGCCTTCCTGCTTTCATTTATTGTAAATATTTACCAGCATTTTTATTTCCCTTACGTATGTGTGTGTGCGTGCGTGCGTGCAAGGTAAACCTTTTCCACGAAGCTGAATCTTTTTTCCCCCCTGTCAGCCCCTTTGTGTTTACCAGTTCGTCTGCTGACTTTTTCGTTTCTGAACATTTTTTAAACCTGTGTGTTTGACGTCTTCATCCCCTAATTCATCGGAGCAATATATCTATATCATGTCTTTCCTTCACCCTTTTGCATTCCTATTCCCTGCTTTCAGCTGAATTTTTTATTCCATTTGTTTGCTCCATATAAAAAGGCTAGGCAATATAGAACCCTTACTTTCCGCCTGAACTTATCTGCATGAACTTTTAAAGGCGTATTCCCCTGTATTTGCTTTCATTTTTAGGCCAGGCAACTGTGTGTGTGTGTGTGTGTGTGTGTGTTTTTTTTTTAATATACATTTATTTTCCCTGCATGCTCCATTACCTGGAGTAATACTACATGCATTGTTTACGGATTACTTGTTTTTTTCCTATACTTTATACATTTAATATCCTAATTTTCATATATTGTTCTTTAGTCATTGTCCCAGATTACTGAGTCAATGTATTCTTTAAAATTTTTATAGTACATTTTGCTTAGTTTGTTAAAACTCACTGGCCAGTTTTCTGTCCTCATCACCACTGCTTTTAGTTTGTCCCTTTCTTGGTCAAAAATTTTGCACTCG
>Ga0123357_10014793_pt1 | contig 10201 bp, 7 predicted proteins | sample TergutEmb28metaG_FD_89873 | JGI IMG/M metagenome (GOLD analysis project Ga0123357, IMG submission 89873) | Embiratermes neotenicus P4 segment gut microbial communities from Petit-Saut dam, French Guiana - Emb289 P4 | ecosystem: Host-associated > Arthropoda: Insects > Digestive system > Gut ... | reverse complement strand
GAAGCAGTAGCACGAGGGTGTGCATTGCAGTGTGCAATGCTGTCACCAGCTGTCAGAGTTCGGGAGTTCAGTGTCACTGACATCCAGAATTATCCTGTCAAACTTGTTTGGGACGCTACTATGGGAGAGGATGGGTTTGTATATTACTTGCTGTGGCTGTCAGTTTGTGTTTTCATATTAACCATTTAATCATAATGCACGCGCGCGCGCATGCACACACACACACACCCCCCGTATTTCACATATTTATTGTGCTCTAGAACTCGGAATTACTCCTCAGACATTGTACTACCATCAGCTTGGAGAACAAACTATCAGGGATAGGGAAGTGACCTATGAATTAACCTTCTGGCATACACATTAGAATGTGATGCAGTTTAAAGGACTCTGATTTGTATATAGTCAGATCTTGTGTAAAATATAACCACCTATAAGGGAGCATGAATGACTGTTGTTTTGCTATATAACTTGCAGCAGAGCATGCATCATGCACAGATCAGTTATGGAATCAGTATCTTTCATTGGAAATTTTGTCCATTTCTTTGGTCTGCTATTTGACATTGCAGTTTTGCTGCTATTTAAAAGAGCAGATTGGAAAACAATTTGTACATATTTACTAATTTAACATGTGTAAGAATTGTTTTGACACTTAATATTCAGTTCCTCCCTCTGGTTTTCAGTGCAGACATCACCATTATTTCAGTTAGTTGTTGTTGTTGTTGTTGTTGTTTTTTTTGTGTGTGTGTGTGTGTGTGTGTGTGTGTCCTTAGAGACATGTTGGTTTCTACAGTGTACTGGCAAATGGTCTAGCATGCCATGTGCTGGTCTGTGTTTTTTATTTAGTGGTGTGCTGTAGGACACTAAGTAACAAATGTTTTGTGTTACATATTTGCTGAAGCTTTTTTTATGCTGAAGGCCTGAAGTTTTGCATGGTTTGTGACTGTGCAGTATTTCCGTGCTCAGCACAGAAGTTACCATTTTTTGCGGGGTGGTGCTTATTTGTCAGTATGTGGACATTGGTGTATCTTACAGACAATTGCTGTCAAGTCAAGTTATTTGGTTCCAGAGCAACCTGCAGTTCATCCTTCTGTGCCATATATGTTCATCGTTCTGTGCCCATCAACTATTTGTTGAGCTGTAGCTCCCAAACTTGGGTTCGTGTCCAAAAGTACTTTGTTTTGATCACTATCCTCCACAGAAACCTGTCAGTTGACTAACATTGTGCTCTGGTGTGCTGTATTCCCCAGAGTTAAATTGGACTTCGTTCAGGTTGTATGCTCCCTCTGTACTCCTCTTGGGCTTCTGAAGTACATTGGGTAACAAATTTATTATGCAGTTGTTTTGTGGGGTGATGTGCTGACTTTTTTAGGTTCTTGACTACTCATGTTTCATTTTATTTGCTTTTGAGTCCATTGTCACGAGAATATGAAGGAATGTTTGGAATGCAGTGCCTACTGAATCTGTCATGAGTGTTCAGTGGCATATCCAAATTCATATTTGTGAGACAAAAGTAGCGGAAAAAGCTTAGTACAAACCTTTACTGTCACCAGCATAAACTTGGTGAAAGCAAAAATTCAGTTGTAGCTATGATACAGTTTCTGGAGGTACTCTAGCATGGTCTAGGGATGTACTGAGAGGGGTCCTAGGGGAGTGAAGTGCAACATACACAAGACTTCATGAGTCCACCTCTGAGTTGCAGTAACCTCAAAACAGCGTTCAGTACCTTTTGTTTTGTTTTGACTGCACAAGTAGATGACAACTTCATGAAACTGCAGCAAACAGTGAAGGGAAGTATAAATATGCTTTTGTTTCTAGCCATGGCATTTACATCACTATCATTGCTTTTGTAAGACTGCTGCCTCAACTGTAATATTGTAATATTACATTGTCAAAGGTAATTATCTGTGAAAGAACAAGGAAGTGGATTAATGCCTAAGGATGATAGTGTTGATTACTTGCTTTTGTGGGACTGATAGAGAGAAGCACACAAGGGTGTCTGCACTTAGAAATTTTGGCTACATGAATAACGTGTCAGAAATGTGCAAAAGGTGCAAAAAAAAATATGAAAGAAAAGGAGGGGGGAAAAGGCGACTGTTTCTCAGCGGATTTTAGTGGACCTTGTCCACCAGTCACTTACATGTTGATGGTCATATTACAATGCAACATAAAGATTAATTGCAATATTTTCTTTTCACAGTGAAATGGAGGTGTTTTCCCAGAACCATGCTGTACCATTCTCAAAAATGCTTACATTTTTCCGGAAGGAACCATTCTCAATGAAAGCATTTTATGTTGGAAACATTCCATATCCCGATCCTTACATTGGTAAGTACTGTGTTATTTTCTATCTTCATAATAACTTCAGCACATTGCGCATGGATACCACACAGTAAATGTGTTGTCAGCAAGACTTGCATAGTGGCAGCACTGGAAATTACATTTACATTTACAGGTACGTATGTCTTTATTCAGACTTCATGACAACATACACAGTACGATGAAACAGTCTACATGTTTGAGCTTATTAATCCATTATCAGACCCTTGTTAAGGACATTGTCACTTTTACAATACAATGATACATTATGAATATAACATATTAACTTTACTTTACTTTAAGTAGTGATTTTGACAGAGAAAGCAACCATTTATATGTAAATTTTCTGTTCGCTGCCAGAAAACCTAATGGAGAGCACCCAAAGATGTGAGATTACTCCATACTCTTGCCAAAATGAATGGTAGTGACAGGTGTGAGGGCAGTGTAATGTGCTAGAGTTTTGAATCCTCCTCCGCTAAAAACTGCATGAATGTACTTCCGATGTACAAGGTTTTAGGTTTTTACAACAGTATGTTTGAGGATTCAGGAAGTCTTTGTGTGATGTGATACTTTGTTGTTGACTGCATGATCTGGACCACTTACTCTTGAAGGTGTTTGGCACTACTCGCCAAAGAACGTATTATTTCATCCTAAAAGATGTGAATCCTGAAAGTACTATAATTTCTTAATTTGGGTGGTCTGCCTAGAATTGTACTAATCGTGGTGGTCTGGTTTATAAGCATCAAAGGCATTTATGCTGTAGTTGTCACACATGTTGTTGGATAGCATATTAATGTTTCCTGCATTTTCGTTACACTTCCTTCTTATTTTGTGGGATTTGAGGTTGTCACAGGAGTAAACATTTTATCATGCTGTTATAGTTCAACATTGCTGTCCAAAGGTGGTCACTAGCATTTTGGAGTAATGTGCAGCCCTTCAACTGACAGTACCTCGAAGATGTGGCTCTGAAATGTTAGCAACCACCTGTTGTGAGGTTGCACAGCTCATAACCCAGAGCATCACAATGTGAAAACTCATATGTTGGATTGTTTTCTGATATTTAGGTCAGTTTACCGTGAAGGATGTTAAGCCTTCACCAGACGGGGAGAGTGTGAAAGTAAAAGTGAAAGTACGTGTGAATTTGCATGGAATTCTGACAGTCAGCAGCGCATCATTAGTCCTGAAACAGGATGCCACAGAACAGGATACTAATGAACAGGACAATGTGGCACCTGATGCAATGGATACAGAGCCACAAAAGAATGAACCAAATGAACCTGCAAATCAACAGCAGGAACAAACAGAGAGTTCACAGGAAAACCACATTGGTAATGAGGTGAGAATTTGTGTATGTGCACACATTCATGGGCAGGTGTTGATGTGTGGTAGTTCAAGTGGAAACACCTGTCCATCGTTTCTCAAGGGACTGGGAAACTGCAGTTGTGGGAAAGCATGAATATGTGTCAGAAACACAAGAAAACAATTAAAAAAACAGCAGATTAACCATTTATGCTTACAAAACTAATAAAGAAGTAAAATGTGCCAATTCCTGCATGTAAATCTGACCTGTAATTTACAGGTGTTCAGTTGAAGCGTTATGTTTCAGATGCAACAATGCCAGTTCAAGTTCAAAATGTTCTGTTTCTCATATACACAGATGCTGTGCATGTAAAAGAATGATTTTAGGACTTCATTAAGCAGTGTGCAATTTGGTAACACTCAGCACTGGTCTGAGGTCACGTTCATGTCCCTTCAACTTTCATCTCTCCTACTGTTCCTACACCAATACAGTCATAACACAACTTGTTGATGGATGGTGCTAATCAGTGATGTTTAGCTATGTTTGTGCATTTCTCAGATTTTGTTAAACTATGTCGATAATCTTTCATGTCATTATGACTTGTTTTGTTGGGCATGACATTGCAAGCTATGGTGTGTAAGCCGTGTGTACAAGAAATATTAATGGGCAAACAGAAATAACAGCATGTAAGAGAAATAGTAACACTGAATCACACATTCATTATTTGTTGAACTCAAATGCAAGCAAGATGTTGCAAGGCAAAGCTATTAGCAGTTGTAGACATGGGTCTTAGGTTTGCCATTTCACAGCTTAATCTTCCCCACAACCTCAGCTGCTGTATAACACCACACTTCAGTGATGTGTGGCAACATTTTGCAAGTACATCTGTAACAGTAATAATCAGTACAGGCAGGGTAGCACTACTGTATGTTCAAGAAACCTCACATTAATTTCACTGTTCCTTTTGCCCTCCCCCAAATGATCATTCTGGGAATATTGTGGGTCAAGACTCGAAATTCTGAAAAACTGATGCAGGAAAATGACACTTTGAGGAATTCTGCTGCATATGATGTAACAATACATTGTTCATATGGGTGATTTTTCAGGACCGGGAGAAATGAATCACAATTGCAGGAAAGCAATGCAAGTGGGAATGACGGATAGGGGTTTCACTGTCTTTAGAAACACAGGCTTACATTAGGAACCTGGCTTAAAGACAGACATAGTATTTGTGATTTTAATACCAGGGTTGGTAGCTTTAATATTTCCAGCAATGAAGTAATGGTCAGAGGAATTTAAAATGTTACTGCTTGTTTTAAGTATAAGTTGTAGGATCGTGTGGGTGATAAAATCCTGCAGCACCATCCCACCTCACAAGTGTGAAAACTTCCCATACTTTTTCTCACATTGAGTTGATGTATGTTTTTTCTGTAAGATGACAGAAGAACTGCAGTACTCAGTAATTGAAATGACTACTGCCATTGTTGTGGATTGTCAAACAGGCTGCAGTTTTCAGAATGTGCTGAAGTTCCTCGGGGCCCGTTCATTAAACCAAAAAAGAAAAGTGAGAAAATCAACTAGAACAATAGTACTCTATTTTTGGTAGGTGTGATGTATGATGGCGAATTCATAAATTTGATTTTAGAAACAAACTGCCAACTGTCGGATCTGATTTACAGGTGCAGATGACCCTAACCTTCCAAATTCTGGAAGATCTGTATTTCACTTTTCTCTTGAAGAATACAACTTTGCTTTTGTGACGGACAACGAGCAATGCCATTGTGACTGACGGAGGAGACACTGTGTTTTGGTCTCTTTTTTAAGTACCTTGTCCAAATTAAGGTCGGAAGAATACAAGAATATTGCGTTCTCAGACAGGTTGTGGTCGGTATAGGGCACATGGTAAAAGAGCATAGCTCAATGACCAGTGAAAACTTGAGGGCAGGCATTTTTGGTATGGTGCAGATGTTTGAAATGACTCTTGGTTTTGCATTATTACATGCTGGAAATCAAATGAGGTCTGTGAATAATGTGAAACCCACATTCCTGTGCAGAAGAATGTTGCTCATGCCCAGACTGAAATGGCTGGCATTTGCTAGGAATAGCATTTTGTTGAGGAGCTCCCACCTGATTCAGTAATTGTGTGTAACACATTTTCCAAAGACAAAACAAGGAATATTTGCCTATAAACTCACAAGAGGAAAAAGTGAAAGTAGTTTACATCCTTTCCCTCCAAGAAGATAATCTGAAGAAAGATTCTAAAGGAAAGGGGGAATGGAGTTCATCGATCACTTCCTTATCACTGCCAATGCCCAATGAACTAACACATGACTGTGTAAAACATTATGTTGCCATAACCAGTGCAACAGTGAAAACTGCTGAAGTCAAAGGATTAATAGTGTATTAACAGTATACCAGTAGCAAACACCTACTTTAGATTAGGCTACTTCTGTGCTGTCTATGAATTGCTAAAAAGTGAATGCAAGGAGTATTTGAAATCCAGATAAGACAACATTACTGGCACATATTGTCTCCTTTAGGCTGTCATGGGCCTCACCCCCTTCATTCCTGTAATGGATTAATGTGCAGAGAACTTGCCAAAGTGTGAACCCTGTGCCTTCAATTTATCTTATGATTTTTTAATAATGCAGCTGGTTATCACCATGGTGACAGTGGAAGGCATGATCAGGTTAATGCAGTGGAAGGTCTGGGTCAAGTTATTTTCATTGCCTCTGTTTCTAATCCACCCTTGTGAGGGGAGATAACACTGTCACACTGAATTTTACAGTGCAGTTATGTGATACTGCTTGCGTCTTTTCATCACTGGACACGACAATCTATCAGCACAGGTTAATAACAAGGTAACATAGGCTTGCTTCAAAATGCTGTGCCCCATGACTTGTGATTTGACTGTGCCTGTACCACCTGTTGCTAATATGTTGCAGTGCTGCTACCATACAAACACCAAAACTTGCCCTTTTGCCAGACAAACAGTGGTAAGCTTTATGTATACTCCACCTGCTTATGAATGAACTAATAGTGGGAATGGGTGCCTGATAATGCAGATTTTCTGGCACTTCCAAATACAGTAATTGTATAAGTAACACTAATGCATACACACAAATATAATTAACCTGGTAGTGAATGTAAATGAATGATAATTAAGGAGACAAGTCTCTGTTGGTATGCATATATATTTCTCATATTTCCTTTGCAGACCAACATTTTGGAACCAAGAGATTTCATTGCTCCCAAAATCCATACATAATAGGTCTGTTCATAAGAGGGTCTGCAGTACATGAAACTCATGAATACAAGAATGTCATGAATTTCATTGCTAGGATAACTTAATACTCTTGCAAGATTTGGAGCTCTAATGAGTGTTCAGAATATGGCCTCTGGGATGTGATTGTAGATAGTTTGTAGAAAGCAGTGTTTTTTAAGGAACTTTGTGTCCCTATCTCCAGATTAGCAAGCAGAAAAGACAGTATGTAAGGTGGGGGAAAGGGGACTGGGACTGCAACTGTGAGGAGGCCAATGGAAAAGGGACTGGGACTGCAACTGTGAGGAGGCCGGTGGAAAGGGGACTGGGACTGCAACTGTGAGGAGGCCAGTGGAAAGGGGACTGGGACTGCAACTGTGAGGAGGCCAGTGGAAAGCAGTGCCCTTGAAAGATTGTTTCTGCAGGGAGGAAAAAAAGGAAGAAAAGAGATTAAAGAGAAGTAAAGAGAAATATAAAAAGAAAGATGAATTGCAGAAAAGAGTGTGATAAAGGGAAGGAAGCTTCCTCCTTTTCCTTTTAACCTCTGTCATGCCTCTCCTCCTCCAAGAACACTGGCTGTGTTGGTTTCCATGAGATTATTCCTAGCCTTAGTTGCAAGACTCCTGTATATTGCAGGCCATTCTCACACTTCGCTGATAGTTGCTGTGAGGGTGGAGGTGACATGATCCTCCGAAATGTATCTTGATAGTGAACTACACAATTATGCATTATCACATCCCAGAAATCTTTACAGCTTGAGTTCAGTTCTGTGTTGTGCAAGTTCATGCACTGTCCTGAAACTGTGTAACTGCTACTACATTAAGTGCAGCAAAGCTAGGTTGCATAATGTTACTGCGCTGTATGTCATGTAAGAATGTGTGACAATTGGCACTTTGAACACACTGGTCAGGTAATGAAAGGGGATAAATACTCTGGAGTTATGGAATATGCAGTTGGTGTGCGTAGTGTCTAAATAGCCACTCAAATGAAACCAGTGTCATTTGTTGTCAAAAGAAACTGATAATCAACTGTACCATCGTTCAGTTTTGTGGAATGGTCAGACATCTTTGAAGGTGTGAAGTTTGGCATTTGAAAGTATGTGTATTTTGATGTGCAGGATGCAGTATGGTAGCTGAAATCCATCTTGTGCTGTGGTACCAGTGAAACTGCAACAGTTTTCCCAACTGCAATTCTTTGACATGGCAAGGTTTGCTGAAATGGAAATATTTAATAACATGCTTTTGTGGTGAACCAGTTATGCTTATATGTATTCAATGGTTATTACCTATAATAAATAATAATACAGTAGGCACACAAGGGTAAGCAAGTACTCATACCCAGAAATGTTGCAAAGTCTGTCTTTGGAAGTGAACTGTAACCAGTGTGCTAACTGAATTCACACGGGGTTGTGGCACTGACTTCGTACCTCTCAGAACTGAAACTGAGACCACTGCAATCATCCGGATTTTCACGGCACATATTGTGGAGTCACAGAATAGGAATATTCGGAGTTGCCTCTTTGCTGCAGCATTTACAACTGGAATCACATGAGAGAGAGTTAGAGGGCCCATTCAGATTTAGCCTTTACGTTTGGCACATGTTCTGTTGGTAGTATGCTTCTGCCTGGCTACGGCATGGAGATGTGGTTTATTGATATCTGGGGACTATTTCATGTAAAGGGTTTATAAAAGGCTGGACTTGCACGACCACTGGGCTAGTGTATTCTGAATAATGCTGTTATTGTTTCAGGATGACACAGAAAATCAGACAAATTCTGAAAAGAAGGAAGGAACAAAAAAGAAGAAGCGTGTGAAAACAGTGGAACTTCCAATTGAAGCACACACACATGGTTATTCCCAGACTGAGTTGAATCTCTACATGGAAATGGAGGTAAGTCTGTCCAGTTTTTTGTGGCATGTGTCAGCCAGACCAAAGTGATGGTGAAGGGTATCACTCAAGATTTCATATGAACAGAATGGCTGTGTGACTGGAGGGGAATAATGGGAAATATGTTGGAGGGGATAAGTATTTATAGCGTGAGGGTGAAGTGGAGTCACGGGTCAGTCCACAAAGCTTTTTTCCCTGACTTCATAATAGTGTGTGTGAGGTCTGTGTAGGAGATAATTATCTTAATATGTTTGGCATGTATGAGCAGTACTGGGGTGTCCAAGTTATTTTATGTCATTTTGAACTTTGTCTCTTTATTTGTACACTTAGTAGGGGCAGTGTCATTTTTATTGCATTTGCAACCCACTATTTTAAGTAACCTATTTATGATTTGTGATTAAAAGGTTGAAACATGAGAAGTTGAATTGAATGTTGAAGTTGAAAATTGAATGAAACAGTTATTAGTGAGAATTTTGTTCTTGCTTTCAAGTTTCACAGAACTTTAGTACATATGTGGGTATTTTGTGTTTTAATCCACAGTGCAAAATGGTTGCAAGTGACCGACAAGAAAAGGATCGGGTAGATGCACGGAATGCATTGGAAGAATATGTCTATGATCTGCGAGGGAAATTAAGCAGTGAGGATGAGCTGGCAATGTTTGTTAATGAAAATGATCGTAATTCCCTTTTTCATCACTTGGATGACATGGAGCAGTGGCTCTATGAGGAAGGAGAGGACTGTAAACGTCAAATTTATGTTGACAAATTAGGCCTGCTTAAGGTAAGCACATGTGGTGGATATTGTATTTCCTTACAGTTTCTTCAGAAAATTGTCACCAATGCCACTACAAAGAAACTTAATAGGAATTACAAGTGTGTACCATGCTGTCTGTCATGATTTGTAGTCAGCAAATATTGTTAGGGTGATTACATCACGTAGGATTAGATGGGCAGACATGGGGGAGAAGAGACTGGCTGACAGGTTTTGGTGGGGAAAGATGAAACAACTTTGAAGCCCAGGCATAGGTGGGAGGATAATATTAAAACTGATGTTAAAGCTCTGGGGTGGGAGGGCATAGACTTGCTTTCTTTGGCTTGGGATTGGGAAGAGTTGTGTATGTAGTATTGAACCTTCAGGTTCCATAAAATGCAGGAAATGTTTTGACTGTCTAGGGTTCGTCTCTGTTCATGAAGTCATGAGGTATTCATAACATTAAGTCTGTTACCTTTGTAGTGATGTTTTTAACAGTGTACATATGGAAATCCATGGGCATTTGTAAGTTACTCACACATGTGTGGTGGTGTGCAGCCGTTTATTGACAGGCCACCATTTCTTTGATATTGGGGGGTGGGGGGGGGGGGGGTCCCACCCACACAACAAAACCTCTGGGGGGTTGGGGTCAAGTTGGCTGTTTTTTATTTATTTTTTTAAATGTT
>Ga0123357_10014792_pt1 | contig 10202 bp, 6 predicted proteins | sample TergutEmb28metaG_FD_89873 | JGI IMG/M metagenome (GOLD analysis project Ga0123357, IMG submission 89873) | Embiratermes neotenicus P4 segment gut microbial communities from Petit-Saut dam, French Guiana - Emb289 P4 | ecosystem: Host-associated > Arthropoda: Insects > Digestive system > Gut ... | reverse complement strand
AGGGTGGTTCACTGGCTCTATGTTGCTATCATCAGGCCGTCCGTCACTTTTGCATCCTTGGTATGGTGGCCCGGCTGTCAGACGGCCAGTGCCAAGAGGAAACTAAGCAGGGTCCAAAGGTTAGTCTGCTTGGGGATAACAGGAGCTATGCGCACTACTCCCACCAATGCTATGGAAGAACTTATCTGCCTCCCCCCACTGGATTTGGTGGTTCAAAGTGTGGCTAGATCAGCTGCGCATAGACTATGGAGTCTGGGATGCTGGTCTTACCTACATCCCAATAGAGGACATAGTAGCATTCTGATAAGGCTTCAGCAGTCAGATTCCGTATTCAATATGGGCGTCGACGTTATGAGGCCAGTATACAACTTTGAACCCCAATATAGAGTCACCATGTTAACGAGGGAGGATTGGAGAAAAGCAACCGGCGTTCCTCCTGTAGTCAAACGGCTCGCCTGGTCCAAGATGAGGGAGGGGACCGGGGCTGGATTCTAAGGGCAATCAGTGGGACGAAGGCTCAGCTTCTCCCTAGGTAGATACGCTACAGTGTTTCAGGCGAAGATATATGCTATCCTAGCCTGTGCATATGAGGTACAATCTCAGAATAGACTGGAGAGATAAGTGAGTATCTGCTCCGACAGTTTGGCGGCCTTGAAAGCCCTTAAGGCTGTTAGAACGTCTCCTCTGGTTTACCAGTGCCAAAGGACGTTGAATGATATCTCTATCCGGCATGTGGTAGGCTTCTTTTGGGTCCCGGGACATGCTGGAATATGAGGTAATGAAATCGCCGATGAGCTCGCGAGGGGCGGCTCTGCTCTGAGGTTTCATGGACCCAAGCCGGCCCTAGGGATCTCTAGACGCGATTTGCAAAAGAGGCTCGGTCGCTGGTTGGACAACCAGCACGGAGCCCAATGGCGAGGCCTTGGTGACACCCAAAGGCAGGCACGGGAGCTCATCTCGGGACCTAGTCCGGGTACCAGGGCAAAATTTATGACCTTCAATAGGATTCAATCCAGGACTGTTATAGGCCTTCTTACGGGTCACAACGCCCTGCGGAGACACCTCTACGTACTAGGACTGCATGACAGCCGCTTGTGTAGGAAGTGTAGGGTGGCAGAGGAAACCTCGGCTCACATTCTATGTGAGTGCGAGAGTTTGGCCTCATTCAGACATGCGTATCTGGGCTCCTTTTTCTTGGAGCCGGGGGATATTAAGAGTTTAGGCTTGGGGGCCATCTGGAACTATTGTAGGGCTGTGGGGCTCCCTTGATTCAATATTGGGCACAAAGGGCCCGTCCAAGTTAAGGCCTAGGAGCATCGGGCCTGAGAGGCCCCGAACCCAAACGCTAATCAGTCAATCAATCAATCAATCAATCAATCCATCAATCAAAATTTATCCCAGGTATCATGGATTTTCGAGATTTCTAGGTTCCCAAATGTCAGTTATCCTCGCTGGATTGGTAACTGCGTCGGGTTGCGGGTTTCACCCGAAGAAAACCTCGTAGGACTGTCTCAAAAACGGTATAAAACAAAGCACATACTTTTCCCCGATCGTTGCCAGTTGTTTGTCTACGGCAAAACCATTGGTCCTTTGGGTGTGAATTTATTCTGCGTTCGAGATTTGTAAAAGTTATTTTTATCCCTATTTTTTATGTTCTGTTGACCGTGCATCTCTATGTAATCTTGTAAATGAAACCAACTTGGTGCACAATATTCTCAGTGTATTTCGTCAATTTTATTTATAAACCCTACATGTTTTGGACCCCTCCAGGTCCATCATCAGGAGGAATAACTGTATTTATAAGAAGCTTGCTATTTTGTTATTCTGTATAGCTAGCTGCCTGGTGTGCAGGATGGAATTCCATCCTGCACGCCAGACAGCTAGCTATACAGAATAACAAAATACCAAGTGTCGTATAAATAAAATTATTCCTCTTGATGATGGACCTGGAGAGATCCGAAACGTGTGGTAGCTATAAATAAAATTGACGAAATATACTGAGAATATTGTGCACCAAGTTGGTTTCATTTACAAGATTTTTTCCCTACCCCTGAATATTTTAAACCGACAATTCCCAACACCATGTTGTTGCTGCCGTGTCCAGTGGTTTCTTAGGCGTATCGAAAAGTTTGTGGCATGTTGTCAATAAAGTCGTCTCCCCCAGCGCCCCTAAGAATCTGCACTTAATGCCAGGGGGATTTCTACCCCTGTAGCGGAGGGAGCATTCACTTGGGGGAGTTAGTCATCGTATTTGCCAGTAATTTCCTCACCCTCGAGTATTCGTTCCCCTCTTTTGGTTCACCATTCAGTCATTCTTCCACTTCGTTAGGTATACGGTGCCTTTGTGTGGATTGTTGCGTGTTCGTAATGTGCTGACCTCTGTCTGATTACTTTGAACCTGGAAGAGACTAATACACTTCGCTGAATGCATTACCAGTTCCCACAACGTGAGAGCACTCACGTAGTCTTATGAATCACCACATAGGCGCGGGAACTCTATTCCAGTGATTAAAATGCCAGTGTTTGTGTTTCGATTAATATGAGTTCTTTGCACAGAATGCACCAAATGAGTACACATAAGACCGATCGCTTTCATCTTTGTCTACACGTTTCATCTCCGACGCTGCTGAATTTAGAGTAAATTTGGTACCGGAATGGTAAAACAGGTAAAGCAGTCCCATTACAGGCCTGGACAGGCCCCAGAGGGTTCCAGGAAGTTGAGGTTCCCAGATTTCATGACAACGGCACAGGATGGTGGTAAGTTGTCGGCCTTACGCACCGGCCGCTTTTACCTCCAGGAAAAACTCTTGGTACTCATTTCTATTAGAGGCTGAGTCGACCCCAGGGCCATAGTGTGATCGGAAGGATTTTATGTAAATGAAAAATTCCAATGACACCAGCTGGGATCGAACCAGCGGCCTTCCGATTTCTAGCACAGCACCTTAACCACTGTGCTACCGCAGTCCCCACTGGAATGGTAGATAATAAAATATCGTCTCCGTACACGAGAGCAGTTCATTCCATTCGAAGGTACGCCTACCGTGGCGGCGGTACGCGGAGGATCTTCTGGTGTTGCGGGGAGATAACTGAGGAATTATCTTTGTTTCATATGTCAGATTGAATGCTGTTAAGTACATTACAGAGATTTATATAAAATAAGAGAACGTAATTGATAAAGTTAATACCAAAATATTTTTCAAACACAAATACAGATCGTCCTGTGCAGTCTGAAGGCGACTGTCAACAGACACTGTTAAATTTTATTGCAAAGTACCGTCTACACACAACAATTGAATATAAGTTGTAGTTTTACAACTGGTTAATCAGGCTACATGTTTCGGCCGTTTTATCCGGCCATCACCAGGCCTACAGAATATTATTCTGTAGCCTGATTAGCCAGTTGTAAAACTACAACTTATATTCAATTGTTGTGTATAGACGGTACTTTGCAATAAAATTTATTACACATGTACAACGGGATGGCGCCATTCAAATTCAAGACACTGTTAACATCTTTCAACACGACACAGAACGTGCTAGACCTGAGGAGCTGAGGGCCAGTGAATGCCAGGGTTATTTAGTCTTTATAGCTCTTCAATTACTTCTCTAAAGTCTCGTCTAAGAGATTTTTGCCCGTCAGTTTGAAACCATTACTAAGCCTGTAACCGGTGGGGACGAGATTTTTCGCTCGTCCAGACCGGCCCTGGGGCCCACCCAGCCTCCTGAAAAATGGATACCGAGTCTTTCCCGAGGATATAGTGCGGCCGTGGCGTGCTGCTGACCACTCACCCTCTTCTAGTGCCGCGGTCATGGAAGAGTAGAGCTATACCTCTACCCACCGTCTGGGCCACACCGGGCCTGTAACGGGATCACTTTACCTTTACCTTTTACTAAGCCTGTAACACGATAAGTATTTTGAACGTTGTCTGATTGTTATTAATAAAGGGCAGTTTTAGCAAATAAGCGCAGGCAAGGCTTAGGTATAATGTGTTTGATTTCCTGTGTATTAATTATTTCATCTGAATGTTTTAATAATGCATTGCAGTTCCATAAAATTTATGTTAAATTTACAAAAACTTAAATTACAATAACAGAAAATGCATGTAATTCATGTTTTCCGTAACTAGTGGTACGAGTAAACATTTTTTCGTGTAACTGATACGCGACGGAAAAAAAGAGGGTTGAAAAGCACCATTCTCTAGTGACTGAGATAATGAGTTTCTGTTTTATCGTCTGGCATTTGGGCTGCTACACGATAAAGTATGAATAATTTCAGCGTTGGATTTGTGTGTGTCGACTTTGAGATTTATCGACTAAAATTTCTGTGCGCACTAAGTATAATCCGTATGATAAAGTAATATATTCAGTCAAACACAACATATATATATATATAATCATTAATACATACATATATGTTGTATTTTACTGAATAAATTACTTTGTCGTATTGTATAGCACAACTGGATGGCTCCTATAAAAATGTATAATCCGCATATTGCATGACTCTTAACAGGATGGATGTGTTGTAGACCTCTTGGCGATCAGAATTCTTCGCTGAATTTCGCCCATCTGTTTAACTGCTTGCCCGGAAAAGAAAAAAAAAAACGGTCAGTGTGTCCTGAACTGCGTGGTGTCGGTTAAAGTGTAATTTAGTGAATTTGTTGTGCCTTTTTTTTTTCGTGGGGGCGGGGGACATTTTTCTTTGCGAATGTTTCCACAAGACAAGCACGCGGATCAGAGGTTGCTCCTCTGCTGCGAAATGCCCTGCCCTATAAATAAATCCACTACGACGGCAGAGCCTGTTGCGTCATTAGAGACGGAACTAATCGTGAAAATTCGGTATTTAGAGGCTTAAGAAGTAAATGTGAATGGATACTGCTTTGTTGTAACAATGTATTACGTCAATAACACAACATGTACTAATCAGCAATTTCTGAAAGTTAAAATCTCGGCAACATGTTTAAGCTAAAATGAGCCGTCATCAGGCCACAAACGGAAAAAAAGTTCTGGTACATTCAGTGCACTCTATGGGATCCCATTTCGTTTACATTTTTATTAAAGGTCACATGTAGGCTGTAAGCCTACATGTGACCTTTAATATACAATTTTATATTATAGGTCACATGCAGGCTTTCAGGCTACATGTGACCTATAATATAAAATGTAAACGATATGGGATCCCATAGAGTGCGCAATCACTGAATGTACCAGAACTATTTTCCGTTTGTGGCCTGATGACGGCTCTTTGTAACTGAAACATGTTGCCGAAATTTTAACTTTTAGAAGTTGCTGATTAATATATGTCGTGTTATTGACGTAATAAATCGTTACAATATTGCAACACAACGGGATGGCTCCTATTAAAAAGAATACTGCTTTGGCTACAGGCCCACAGAAGCATTCTAATGGGCAGGAGTCTGAAACCTCTACATTTGTTTGGATAACAACTGCACTGTGTTGTGTCGCCCCAGTAAATCAAGGCATTAATGCTTGTTTGTTGTACAAGCTGTTAACAGATAACAGCACATTAGAGTGGGCAATCGGATTACGATCTGAGAGTGTCGCAATACAATACTGAGTGTTCAGTTCTTCTCGTAAGCTGTTATTAATACAGATTTTCACTCGTGCCTCTTTCCTTCCTCTCTTATATGTACATTATATTTTCATTACAGCTGAATACACTGACAATATTTTTACCAAATTGGTGTAAGTTTTCGTTTCTTTTGTGGAATTGTCGGAATAAGAGAGAGAGGGAGAGAGAGAGAGAGAGAGATATGGGTTGAGAGTTGGACGGGGCTAATTATGAAATAGAGGAGAATTCGGAGATGGTGCATAAATTACGGTAAGAGAAACGCAGGCATTTACGATGGAATTTGCCAACCCGACGGATGGTTTCTCCTCGAGATCTGTCACATCTGAAGGCCGATGCAGCAAATCCAGCAGTGAGAGTGCTAATTTACTTCTTCTAAATGTAATGAAATTCCGTGTTCCATTTTACGAAAGGCTTACTGCACCAAATGTTGCTACAGCGCCCCACTTTACCCGTTTGTTTACTTATTCTTCTCGATGGAGGCGATATAGTCACTTTATGACGTCTTTCTGTAGTAATGCGGTACGGAGGGAGAGAGCTGTTAAGAGCATTAGGGTACGTTTCGACCTTCAGTATTCAAGACTATCTCTGAGACGTCTGTCATTAACCAAGCTGCTGTGTGCACTGGCGTGCTTCCTAACAGATATGGCGTAGCACCCAATGTGCCTCAGTACGTTACATACACAAACTACCAAGAACAAGCAAATATTCCGTAAGTTAACATGATCCATAATCCGTGCACTATTTGAATATGCTAGTGTAATATAACAATAATACCAACACAATGCATACTAATGGGGTCTAGTGTGTTTTAAGTTATGGGTTTTATCATTGTCATTTGATGAAGTGGATTGGTTTTTTTCACTTCAATAATTGTTAAAGGTAAAGATAAAACAGTCCCATTATAGACCTGGACAGGCCCAGAGGGTTCTTAGGAAGTTAAGGTTCCCAGATTTCGTGGCAATGGCACAGGATGGTGGTAGGGTGTCAGCCTTACGCACCGGCCGCCTTTAACCACAGAAAATACTCCTGGTACTCATTTCTGTTAGAGGCTGGGTTGACCCCAGGGCCATAGTGCGATCGGAAGGATTTTATGTCAATGAAAAATCCACTCACACCACTCGAACCACCGACCTTTCGATTTGTAGCACAGTACCTTAACCATTGTGCTACCGCGGTCGCCCCAATAATTGTACCATCTTTTAAAACATCCTTTCCATTACCTCCCTGAAGATGGTCACATAAGCGGCCGAAATATGTAGGAGGTTATTCTATGTAAAAACTATTTCTCTAGCATGCATTTTATTTGTATTACTATTAAATTACATATTCAGGGTGGGCCAGATAGCTCAGTCGGTATAGCGACTGACTACGGGCTGGACGGTTCGGGATCATATCCCGGTAGGGACGAGATTTTCCGCCCGTCCAGACCGGCCCTGGGGCCCACCCAGCCTCCTGTAAAATGGGTACCGGGTCTTTTCCGGGGGTAAAGTGCGGCCGAGGCGTGCTGCCGACCACTCACCCCTTCTAGTGCCGCGGTCATGGAAGAGTAGAGCTATACCTCTACCCACCCTCTGGGCCACACCGGGCCTGTAACGGGATCACTTTACCTTTCTGAGGTGTGTCATCCCCGTTGTGTGTGAAAGACTAATAGTGAGGTAAATTCAGTCAGAAAACACAACTATAATTGTATGCTAGATAATGGTATTTATTAGCTTGTAAATAACTACATGTTTCGGCCTATAGCGGCTATCTTCAGGTTATTACAATTTTTCTCAGAGTGCAATATATATACATATATATGACACTCTTTGAGCAAAATTGTGATAACCTGAAGATGGCCGCTATAGGCCGAAACATGTAGTTATTTACTTGTTAAAAAATACCATCATCTAGCATACAACTATAGTTGTGTTTCCTGACTGAATTTACCTCACTATCACTTTACCTTTATATATTCAGGATTTATTTTGTATATGGGAAGCGATTTATTTTTACACAACACGTAAGCTAATCGTTAATAATTTCAGGATTTTTGTATGGAAAGTGTGCAGGTTTTCGGGTACACTGCTGCCTCAACTATTCGCTCAGCTTTTAAATAAAGGAATAGGAAGGGGCGAGCGGATATCTGAAATGGTCACAGTCAATGAAAGGCGTCTATCTAGGAAAACAAATAATAAACCACGATTGAATATTGTAAGTGTGAAATTGCGGACTGAATCTTGAGTTCTGTGAATTATGACAGAGAAGTGGTGTAGAAGGGAGAAGGAGGAATCTGTTTTGCTCTACTTTCAATATTTCCCAGAAACGGCCGAAGGAAATTGCGAGAAATATTGGCAGGAGAATTGGTACCTTTTTTTATTATTGGGAATCGCCGATCTACTGGCTCATAATGAAGCTCCGGACTTTCCCAACAAGAAACAGAGTCTCCGCTACTGATTTCCGTAGCAAGATCGTTGTAGTACGCACTACGAACTGCGACAAAAGCGAGAGGCTTAATTCCGTGTAGACCTACTAGTTGCCTAGCAGAGGTTGTGTAATCGTCTTTCACGTCCTTCATTCCATTGCACCAACCGGAGGGATGCCCCACGGATGTTTGGGCTTTGATCATTTCCTTGTCCCTCCCTGGGTATCGTGGTTGCTTAATTCTTACCTAACTGATGACAAATAACTGTATATACGAGTATCATATATTTTCCTTTCTTTCTTATTCTGACTTCTTTCTACCAAAACATTGTAGATGTAGAGGGTTACTGCTGCACTAGATCACACTCTTTGACACACACACGCACGCACACACACACACCACATACTCGGTAGGACTCCCCTGGACGAGGGATCGGCCCGTCGCTAAGAACTTATATAATGTCAACTGACAAAATTATTATGAACATTCAAACGTTCCTTCAAGGGAATCGGTTGTGGCCTATTTGATAAGTAAGCCGGATGTTTTAAGGGAACAAAGAAAACCACGATGGATTGTGCCCAAATTTGAATTTCCCTGTCTTCCATTACGCAGCAGACTTGCCAGTCACTATGCTGCGTGTTTCAGCCAAACATCAGTTGCTGCTTGTAGCGGCAATATTGTTGTATTTAACTTCTCCTTAGTCTTCCCCTTGTTCTACTTATTCTTTCAATGTTTTTGCCTTTTGCACACGAATGCTGAACTTAGTGGCGGGCAATGACTTACATTAGTTCAGACGCTTGGCCATTTTGATGCAGTTATTAACAGCATCACGCATTTACATTTTGTACGGTTGTAGATACGAATAAATTCATATTATCGAGTAGTTCCTTATGCCACGATATCGCAGTGTACAGAATCAGAGAAACCGTTTTCAGGTATTTCATTAACTGTCCTTCGTCTAGGATGTTAAAAAGAACGAACTGAGTGAAAATTGTAGATCCTAAGAAAATGTGCCAGCCGGATGCATTTCGTAGCTTTTCTATGTATAGAAACTTCGCGAGAATCAGTACTCTGATTTGAACTTCATGTAAATTATCGATATTCTAGAAGATCTGAAGCAGCAGTACCAGGTTGTTGGTATAAACAGTATTACGTTGAGATTGTAAGTCACGCAGTTTGTGAAACTCATCAAGTAAATTGTGTACATTTCGACTGGGTATGGGCTGGACGATCCGGGATCGAATCCCGGTGGGGATGAGATTTTCAGCCCGTCCAGACCGACCCTGGGGCCCACCCAGGCTCCTGTAAAATGGGTACCGGGTCTTTCCCGGGGGTAAAGTGCGGCCGGGGCGTGACGCTGACCACTCATCTCCTTCCAGTGCCGCGGTCATGGAAGAGTAGAGCTATACCTCTACTCAAACTCGGGGCCACACCGGGCCTGTAACGGGATCACTTTACCTCTTAACTTTTTAATTGTGCACATTTATCTCTTAAAACTGGTGGGATATCATTCTTCTAGTATTGTAAAACCGCTTATTGTAACATACAGAACGCATTTTCTTTCTGTTTTCAGGTATGTGGCGTCTTTAGTACAAGACATCTGAACAGGGCTGGTTGTAAGTACCACGGCTACACACGACAAAAGATTACAGGATTTAGTAAGCCTAATAGCTTTGAAGTTTATTTTATTGATTCGTTGTTTATTTAGAATCCAACTTATTACGCTTACATTCTTCCTACCGTTTACAGATTACTGCTCTGCTCACCTTCCTCGTTCCATTGCTACCTTGATTTCTTCACTTGCACTAAGGCCCTACAGTTTTATATATAGTTATTATCTTTCGCAAGGCGTCTTTATTTATTCCGTCTGCGTGGCCTTTCCACCGTCGCTGGGTCTACTGTGCATCTCATAGTCAAATGATAAATTTGCATGACAGTTGAACTGAAAACTGAGAAAGTTAGAAGTCCCCTCCGCAAGATATATTCCATAAACAAACAAGGATCATATAGAGTCACTCCTCGCTTTTCCACAGGCCACCCAGAATATAATCGGAGATATTTGTTTTAATTTTAATTAAATTTTTGACTATAATGAATGAGTCCACCACATTATGCTCCCCCCCCCCCCCCCCCCCCGCAGGAGGGTGGCGCTTTTTTTTTCTCTTTTTTTCCCCCGTTCATATCACGCTGTATGTAATTTTTTTT
>Ga0123357_10014790_pt1 | contig 10202 bp, 8 predicted proteins | sample TergutEmb28metaG_FD_89873 | JGI IMG/M metagenome (GOLD analysis project Ga0123357, IMG submission 89873) | Embiratermes neotenicus P4 segment gut microbial communities from Petit-Saut dam, French Guiana - Emb289 P4 | ecosystem: Host-associated > Arthropoda: Insects > Digestive system > Gut ... | reverse complement strand
GAATGCAGAATATATGATCAATAGTCGACCTGTTGCATCGAAAGTCACAGTGATGATCCCCTATAATTTCCTTCGTATGGAATTAACCTTGACAGCAGGATGTTGGATACAATTTTGTAAGTGGTTGGCAAAAGTGATATGCCTCTATAATTACTGCAATCTGTTTTATCCCCCTTCTTGTGAACAGGTATTATGATCGATTCCTTCCACTCTTCAGGCAGTTTCTCCTTCTTCAAAATAGAAGTAATAAGTTTATGAATCTCCAAGCAAATTGTTCTACCCCCTGCTTTAAACAGTTCTGCCGGTATTTCATCAATACCTGGCGATTTGTGACTTTTTAGCTTATCGATGGCCAGCTCAACCTCAGTGGCACTTGGCTCAGGTACTAGTGGTTCTGCTGTGTGTACTTCTGCCCGCCCAACGTCCTTAACCCCATGCACATTGAATAGCTGGGAGAAATAGTTCCTCCACCTAGCCACAATACTGTGGGAATCTGCCACCAACTCACCTTTCCCATCCTTCACTATATTACATCTAGGCTGGTACCCCTACTTAAAGTCACTGATGCCCCTATACAAGTCCCTAATGTTTTGGATCTTACTGTTAGTTTCAAGTTCCTCAATTTTAGCTCTCAGATACGCCTTCTTTTTGTCTCTGAAATGTCTGCTAACTTCACGTCTTACATTGTTCAGAATATCTACACTGCTTTGGTAACAAATCGCGCAACGTAATCGTATCACACAATGCAACCACCTTAAATGAACGTCACTAAGTTCTGCTTTGTGCAACATTAAAGATGTGAATATCTTGCCCATACCGTATGTATGTATATCGGTTTCACATCGTTGCTGTACGTTATCCGACACCTAGACTCTATACCGTACTGAGGCCAATACGTTTTCTGCTAACCCTACCATATTACTTACGATCATAGATCAGCTTACGGCTGACGAGCTACTGCCTTTGACAACACTTACACACGTTTCCGACCGCAGCGTCGCACGTGGATGCGCATGCTCCGTTGCACACTTCGGTGGTTTATAATCTGGGCAAACAAAAAAATACATCCTTGATGAAATAAAAAAGAGAAGATAACTCTTATCTCAGGGGAATGTGGTGAGAGAATGGGCGGTTGCGCTGGAATCGACTCAGAAGTATATTAGGTGGTGAACTTTGAGAAATATCGAAGTTATGTATTCATATTACTGGCAAGGTTGTCATATGAGTAAGAGGGTGGTACTATCACTTTTCAAAAACATTTATGAAGTTCGCCGTAAACATATTTAAGTAAATGGGAAGCATATTAAAGAACTATCGTTTGTACTGTGTGTGAAGAAACTGCTCTCTTTATTGCCTTGCTACTTCAGTTAATCACTCTTTTGCTGCTAGTTGTCTGTGACGATGCCAATCTAACTGTATTCAGTACTATATGATGATATAAGATATTTGGCGTAGTTCTATAAATTATATGCAGAATCCACACGTGCCAAACCCAATTCTGTATTTCAGAGAAGCTGTTACAGTACTAAATGTTTCCTGGAAACCCCGGCAGTAAATGAAAGCGAGTTTTATATGACAATATTCCGCAGGAAGCTGCCTCTACACGTCATAATATATAAATCTCGGTAATAACATTAATAACATTGTACATTACGCAAGTTATGACAGACTATTTAATTTCCCACTATCCATAAATGTAAAATTTCTAACAAAAACTTGTTTCTTACCGTAAATATTAAGTATTAGCTGGTGTCGTACAGTTTTATATTCAAATTTGAAATTGCCGGCGTCTGTATTTTGTTCCAGCTATCATCACCTGCACCGAGTTCGACAGCTGTTTCTGTTCTACAACATGGCTTCCACAACAATCTAATTCTGTACGAGAAATGCGCAGAGATGAACAAGGAGGTTAGGCTTACGCCTACTGATTCTGTGTACACAGTTAAACCATTAGAGCTAAGAAAGTACGTACAGAAGTTTGTTGAAATAGTTACTATTGACGGCGAGAAACTTTTGGGTACCGTGTATACCATTGATCCAGTTTCAGAAAGGTAATTAAATATTGTTCGTTAGATGTATTTCATAATTGTGATAAACGTATTTTGTTGGCCTGTAGTATGCATCACATGGAAGTGCTTTCATGTGTTTGTAATAGTTCTTAAGTTTACGCTCAGGGCGGTGATTTCTCATGTATATTGTTTGCATATATTTTAACACCCATTTTTGTTTCAGTGTTGTGCTTGTAACACAGAAGAATGGTAACACCTGTATGGATATTGTGATGGGACATGCTGTTAAATCTCTTGTCATAAGTTCGTCTAATGTTTGCACTGACCAGGAAGAAATTTTCCCTTCAGTGTCTGTTAATATCAATAAAGAAGAAGCAGAGGCAAGGAAGAAAAAAATAAGAAGTTGGTTGTGTAAGAACAGGATCCCAGTTGAAGAAAATGGTGAACTTCTAATAGTTAAAGACGCTTTACAAATTTATCCTCCATATGGCAAGGATCAGTGTTTGAGTGGAAATGAAATTATTTTAGGAAGAGTTCAAGATCTTATTGCTACAATGCCTGATAGTATAGACATGTAACAGCAGAAACCTTCAAAATGTTCGAAGTGCCACCAGATTTAACTGAACATTATTGAATCGTAATTTCACATGATGGTTATTTCTCCTACTGGACGCTCTTCATTGATGTTAAATTCAGTGTACTCCATGGATAATGGGAATGTCCTAAATCATTCTTTAATTTTTGTGTTAGATATTTCCACAAGTGTGCAAGGCTGTTTTAAAGGAAAGGATTTGTATGTGTGGTATGGGGCTGTTAGCTGTGTATATTGAATGGTGTAAGAAACTTCCTGAGTTCCATTTTTTTCTGGTGTTGCTCTCATTTACCATTCCCTTTGAGTTGGAGACAGAGAAGAATGGTACAGAATCGTCATATTTCATCTGGTACTTTGAACATTTTTATAGACGTGTAGTAACAGAATTTATGGATCCCACAGAAGGGACATCTGTATTGCACAGTTCTGCAAATAGGGGAGGGGAGTATGCGTTGCCAGATATAACATCAGCCCCTGCTCTGCCACCCCGAAAAGTCTCCCGGTCACAGCCTCATTCAGATGAAGTTGAATTAGAGGCAGAAAGGAAAGAGAGACCTGACAGCATGCCAGCTCCAGCATTGCCTCCACGGAAGGTCTCGTGCACACATCCTGCACCAACTGTTGAAATGGAAACAGACAAAGATAAGAATATTAATGAGTTGCCCCTGTCACTTCAAGAAGCAGAATGGTACTGGGGTGACATTACACGGGAGGAAGTGAATGAAAAATTAATGGATACACCAGATGGCACATTTCTGGTACGCAATGCATCCAGCAAAGGTGGCGAATATACGTTAACACTTCGTAGGGGTGGGACAAATAAACTGATTAAAATCAGTCACCGTAATGGCAGATATGGTTTCTCTGAACCATTCAAATTTGGTTCTGTGGTGGAGCTTGTAAACCATTATCGAACCACATCTCTCTCACAATACAATAAAACGCTAGACATTAAGCTCCTGCACCCAGTGTCACGACTTCAACAAGATGATGAGATCTCAAGTATGACAGATGTCAGCAATGTGGCACAGAAACTGGTGGAAATACACAAGGAGCTCATGGCCAAGACTAGGATGTATGATGAATGCTATGAAGATTTCTCGCGTTCATCACAAGAGATCCAGCTGAAACATCAAGCCTTAGATGCCTTCAGAGAAGCTGTGGCTATGTTTGAGGACCAGATTCGGATTCAAGAGAAGTATCAGCGTGAGGCACAGCCTCATGAAATTAAGAGTTTGGAAGACAATGCAGAGATGCTAAAGCAGCGCCTTATATGCTTACAGGAGAGTCGCAGACAGTTAGAAGAAAACTTGAAGCAGGAAAGAGCTTACAACCGCACCCTGGAACGTGAGATGCACTCTCTCAAACCTGATATTATTCAGCTATTCAAGCAGAGAGAACGACACCAGGCATGGCTGAAGTCACGGGGAGTGAAGCATCATCGTATCTCCCAGTTTTTGGCGACAGATGGTTCAACTCCATGGGCATTCAATGACCTGAACCAAGATGATGAAGATCTGGACAACCTGCCACATCAAGATGAGACAACGTGGCTTCTACAAGCTTGTTCACGCACAGACGCAGAACGTTTGCTATTTGGTCAACCTGATGGCACATTTTTGGTTCGTCCGAGTCGCACAGGACAGTATGCACTTTCCATATCTTGCAATGGGACCACGAACCATTGCATTATTTATAAAACGGAACGTGGGTATGGGTTTGCTGAACCTTACAACATATATGAATCACTCAAGTTACTAGTGCTTCATTATGCACAAAATTCCCTGGAGGAGCACAATGATTCCCTTACTACAACATTAGCATACCCAGTGTTTGCTCAAGTATATACACAGGAGGTGACTCAAACGGCTAGAAAGTTGGGATATGCGATGAACTTTGTTTAGAAGTTACAGATTATTTTATGTTTGGTTGACCAGTTAAAGAACCAGGCTGTAGTTGCAGCCGGCAGTGGTACTGACCAATTAATGAAAATCATTGCACAGTAATTCCGTTGGTCGGAGCTTGTTTGCTCCTTTGCGTTTATTAATTAGGAATGACTCAGTCACCGTTTTCTGAGGTACATATTTTTATACAATTGTGGGGCCTAGGTTTTAATAAAGATACTTTTTTTTTTTTTAAAAATGTGCCCCTTAGGGCTTGTAAGTAACAATTATACACAATGGTCAAACAGTTTTTGTGTTGCAAGATAACATTTGAGTTACATTTTAAAGGATTCAGAACTGACTGGAATTGTTTTTAGGTGTGTTATGGTCTGCTGTAGAGTCACAGTTGCAGCATTTCACTGGAGAGATTGCAAAAATCCAGAAGAAACTGGTATATTGTGGTCTTCTGGGTTGGACCACTGTATACTCTGGTACTGCTTCCATTACCCCAACGACAGGGACAGAACATTCATCTGGTGCATCAGTACTTGCAAACTGTGTGGCGATGCATCCCAGAAAACCACAATATGAATTATCGGATGTTATGCAGAAAATTTAATGCCAGTCATCACATTCATTTTGACAGATAATTTGCTGGATTTGCACAGAAGTAATAATATTGGCATACAAAAGGATCTGCCACTGTGCATTTTTAAAAACATTTACTCTATTCCCATAGGAGTGCCACAGTTCAGGAATGACTTCCTTGTTCCGTTGGAGTTATGGAAACAACCAAAAATGCTTTGGTATATCATATTTGTGCTTTCTGACCACTTCTTTATGTGCTTGCAATTCATGATTATCTTCTCAGTTGGTTTGATAATATATAATCTAATCAGTCAGTCAAGCCCATGTCTTTCATTCATTTCCTGCCATACCATATGAATGTGAGTATGGACTGGTAAATACTTGAACAGAAAATGGTATTTCTAAAATTAATTAGATTTAATATTATTGCAGGTTAAATCACAGTAATCCATATTTCTGCCAAAACTAACCACTGACCTCCTGGTGCTGAGGTTAAGAATAAGTGGACCTGTACCTTTGCTCCCTCTGTATGCCTTCATAATGTGCACAAGGGACAGCTTTACCCCATACTAATGTATCACTGTAGCAAGGGAAAACTGCGTGACATTTTTGTTTGTTGATTTTGTGTTATTTGTTCCCCAAATGACAGAAGGAAGTGGCAAGTTATTTCTCATTACAGGATTATTTAATTGTAATTCTGGGATGTGATGCTGTGAGGTTTGGTACTGTTTGCCAAACTACATGATATCACATGCCAGAAGATGACTGTCATCCTTACATCCTGTGTCAAAATTTGAATTGCAATATGTAAAAATAATGATGTAATTTCTCACTTTGAGTGACAGGCAGTCAGGAAATACGTGGAGCATTCAGAGCACATGTGGAAAAGTTAATTTGCATTATTTAGTGTCAAAGTAGAAACATGGTTAACAGTTGCTTCAGTGGCACTGCAAAGTGTTGCTGTTGACAGGCTACTGGTTCATCTATGGACTTCTTTCATCATTAGTGACAAGTATATTAAACATGCACATCTGTAATTTCCAAACTTGCACCACATGTTTTCTGAATGCTGTGTATGATGACTCTATAACACCAAATGTTGTAGGACATGGTTTTCAGAAGTGGGCAGGTATTAGGAAATTATGATGGATTTATAAGCAATAAAAATATAAAGGTAACATAAAATATGTGAAATTAATGTTTTTATATTTGTGTTATCACTTTGTGGTTGAAGTGTGTACTGTAACTGATGATATTGGCCAGGGCATGCATGTTTGTGCAGTACAGGATTCAAGGTCATAAGTACACAAAGATGTCCCATCGATCATATCCCTCCACATCTGCCTGCAGCTGTTGTGCCTTATCCTACAGCATAGCCCCTAGTCACCCAGCTGTTCTCTTGACAGGCATGTTCACAGTAATAGCCTTCACCACGTCGAGCGCTCTTGATAGGTTGGCATTGGCCATGGAGGCTGGAGGGGGACATAGCAGTGGCAGGAACAGGAAAGTCTTTAACTGTCATTCCCCACAATACATGAGCTCTTTCTGTGGCCTGGGTATAGGTATTTTGACAGGAAAAGGAAAAATACCCCGATCTTTAGAATTGTGCATTCAGGGTCAGAAATGGGTGTAATTAACAAATTCGTTATTCCAAAAATGGAAGTTACTTATACATTTATTTTGGATACCTCGTCTTTGCTTTAATTCTTTGTCATTGACAGGGAAAGACTTGGTGTGGTGACCTACTACTTAAATGCCTTCAGCACACAACCACAAGATGCTATTATCTCACTTAATGAAATTTTGTGTTCTACTTATGCCTGCTAGGTCTGAGCCAAGAAAATTAAATTCAAGCAAATTAAACTAATTCTGTTCTAACTTAACTCATCCCTAAATTTAGATTCATTGGAGAAATAAGAAAGTGGAACAAATATTAAAATATGTTACCTTTGCTAGTACAACTTGGGATATCTGCCTTTAAGTGTGTCTGAACGTAGATGTTCCAAATATAAAAATGTGTTTTACTTTGCTGTTGCAACTTAATGTGTCTAGTCTGGCAGTAATTGTGTTTGAATCTTCCATCACTATTAAGAATAACTTCATGAAACAGCTACACACTGCAGTTTGTTAATGACACCTCCATGCTGGTTGCATATCACATATCTCTATGGGCATTGCATTCTGTAAGAATTTAATCACTATGTTGGACGCTGAATATTTATACATAAATGGGAGTAGATCACACTATCTGCTGAACTGAACAGCCAATTTATCTTTTCAGTGATTAAGGGTACCGAAAAAGTTACTCCACCACATAATTTGGAAATAACATGGAAAGATTTTGTTCTGTAATTCCCATAACAGGTCAGCTGAACCTCATACCCAAGAAGGCTAAGATATTAATTTTTCAGGAGAAATTAATTTTTGTTAATTCACATATACAAATGCCATAGAATGATGTTCACCCAGCCTCTTGTTAATATTACATTGTGCAAATCTTTATTATATCTGTCCTCATTTAATTACAGAAGTTATTGCCAGGGATGTGTGTGGCATGATGTTAAGAAGGGAGGTCACTGTGTGCTTGCTGTTTGTCCACATATGCAAGCACCCCTTTTACCGTAGTGTCAATGTTTTAAGTGCCACTTGAATTCAGCATATCGATATTAATTTCTAGATACTCTACATTTTCAAATATTTTACATATCTGAAATAATTTAATTTTTTGCTCTTTCAACATTTAAGTGTCTCAGACTTAAACAAAAGACCTTCAGGATACCATGTTCTGTGCAGCATCTCAAACAACAGAGTTAAGTGTTAGTTTTGAAAGAGAATGTTATTACTGTGCCAGTCCCCCTAAACAATCTGTATGTTGTTTACCAGAGCTTGCACTTATTCATTAACTTTTTGTACAAAAAGTTTGCTAAGGGGTCAGGAACAAGACTCAGCTAAAGATTGGACATCTCATGGAATCGTATTTAGATTCCTAGCATAGGCAAGAGTTTTTCATTTAAAAATGTCCAGACAGAATCTGGGGCCCAACTAGCCTCCTATTCAGTGGGTACCTAGGGCTGTTTCCTGGGCATAAAGCAGCTGGGGTGTGAAGTTGACCACTCAACTTCATCCGGTGCTGAGGTTAAGAATGAGGGGAGCCATACCTCCACACCTTCATATGCCTTTGTGGCATATACAGCAACTCTAAACATTGGAATGAAAAGCTGAGAAGCTACTGTTCCTTACCCAGTGATGTATCAGGTTCTGTGTTACAATTAAACAGTCCCACCATGTGGAATTGCACATTGTGCATTATGGACTGAACTGTTGTATTATTTGCGGTTCTATGACATGACAGTCTTGAGAGCGAGTTACACAGCAAAGAGGTAATAGCTGGAAATGAATATTGAGAATGCCATTCAGTTTTAAGGTAAAATTATTGTTGTTGTTGTTGTTGTTGTTATGTATGGAAAGATGCAGTAATGCAGTGTCAAAATTCTCATGATAACGGTGAATGTGGGTGACACACACTTGATTGGCACAGTTTTTTTTTTAATTCACTAACAGTGGAAGTGTTGTATAACTCTGTATCCCTCTAGAAATAGGTGCTGTATTTACTGGTACATAAGACACATTTTTCTTGGAAAATGTCTAAGTCTGTGTGCATTTTATACCTTAAAATCATGAGTTTTTTTCTCCCTGAAATTTTCACTTTAATATCTGGGTGTGTCTTACTGTTGTGCACCTTACTTTCTGGAAAGTATACAGACATTTTATCATGACTAATCTGCCAATCACAGGCAAGGTTTAAAGATAAATCCTTCCTGCACCTGCAACTACTTGCAGTTATTAAATATCACAGATGAGCAATGTTGTTTTTTATATCCATCATTCCTGTGCTTAGGTAAGGAAATCTTTTCTTGAAGTCACTTTTTTGAAACAAGAAAAAAAAGTTGTACTTGAAGCCAGCTACAAAGCACTAATTTTTCTGGTGAAAGATCTCTCTTCAACAACTGTACCCTGCATGATTTCAGTCCACTACATAATGTGATTTAATATTATCCTACCACCCAGGTTTAGATCTCCAGAGTCAGTCTTTCCCACAGACTTTATTACCAAAATTCTATACACATTTTTGGTTTACCCATGCCTATTACATGTCCTGCACATTAGCCTTCTTTATTTAGCGTATATTATGGGAATATGGCGTTTTAAATCCCCAGGTTCTATAGGGCTAACATTTGCATTTTAACTCGGGTAGAAGAAGAATTATGTATATGAGTTTTCCCCTTATCCTAGCAAAGGCATTTGTTTGGGTTCTCTGTGTACAAAATCTGTAAACCCTGCTACCTACATTACAAGTTCCACATCCTCAGCATGTTTATTTCTAACTGTTGGAAACTGAAAAAAAATGTGTCATTGGGCTGGGATGCAGTGTCATGAAGCCTGGACCAGGTTTCATTGGAGAACTGGTTCAGAAACTGGATTTGAGGGTAAATGGACAGCATGAGCTCATAAGCTTGTGTTTTGTTAAAGAAGGGAAGGTGGGGTAACAGTAGTTTGAATATTATTTAAATCTGTAGTGTTGGAGAACAGACATCTTCTGACCCATATATCACGTGATCACTGGGTTACATGTTTCTGTATTGTCTAAACAAAAATTAATATGTACTATTGGCTTTGGCAAGTAACTTCAAGGCTGGGTGTTTAAACAAGATACACAGTTATGTGTGTTCTAGTTGTCAGATTTCAAGATGGGAAGGTAGTTACAATGCTAGCAGGTTTTGGTAATGTGGAACATGAATCAGTGCCATCCAACTTGTGGTCTTACAGATACAAATCTAAACAGAATATTTAAAATAACAGGCTGCCAGATCATTGCAACACAATGAAGGACTTCTGTGTCAGTTCCCTCACCCTGCAACATTACCTGACAGTACATATCAGTAAGTTTTGATGGTGTAACTGATACATCTCAGATCCTGTATTGAATTTGGGCCAGCAAAGATATGGACTATAAAATTATGGGTTTAAAAAATGAAATGATACATTCATACTATTCATAACAACGTTTCTGTCCTTGGATGATTAAATTAAAATAGATACTAATTTCTTCCCTGTATCCACTTAACTGTT
>Ga0123357_10014789_pt1 | contig 10202 bp, 8 predicted proteins | sample TergutEmb28metaG_FD_89873 | JGI IMG/M metagenome (GOLD analysis project Ga0123357, IMG submission 89873) | Embiratermes neotenicus P4 segment gut microbial communities from Petit-Saut dam, French Guiana - Emb289 P4 | ecosystem: Host-associated > Arthropoda: Insects > Digestive system > Gut ... | reverse complement strand
TTTTTATTTAATAGAACAACGCTCCAAGTTTTTGTTACATACCTTACAGGTGCTCTATATGTGCACCGTTTGTAATTCTACAAACATCAACACGATAATCGAGTTTGTTCCGCATGTCAGTGGTGATGGTTTCAACAGCGGTTCTGATTCGTACCTTCAGTTCTGGGATACTTGCAGGAAGAGAAGGAACATAAACCTGATCCTTGACGTAACCCCATAGAAAGGAATCACATGGGGTTGCATCTGGAGTGTATTGTGTATCATTTTGAATAACCCTGTATTTCATGGGCACATTTCATCAGCCAGTAAGTTAACTAATCATTCAGAAGTCTCATGATGTTTCAGACAGATATGTCAGCAGACAGTGTTAATATAACACATTCTTTGTATTGCACACAGGTGCACAAAACAGCTGAAATGTTAAAAAAAATTTAAAATAATTCCAGCATTTAAATAAGGAACTAGAGAAAAACATTACATTACGTGCTGCATGAGCATTCCGTATTGTAATATGTTATGGTTATCTGCTGCATATATGAATTGTATGATGATGTGAGCTTTTCATAGCCATATAGTAAGGATGGATAATTCTCATAACCCCAAAAAAGTAAGAGAACAATGCTTTAGAGGAAGGCCTTTGGGAAAGTCTACATTAAGATAGGATGCTGTTTGCAAGGATGCTGTTGATTTGCTCCAGAATGGAACTGAAGGGAGGTAGAACAAAGGGGTCGTTAAGGTACCAAAGCAGGCTGAGGCACCACAGAAAAAAAGAAGAGGAGGCAAAGGAGGGGGAGGAGTATAAGAAGAAGAGGAAGAATCTGCCGTGTACTTACAGCACTAGCAGGCTGCCCTGCTTCCCGATACGCTGTGCTCAACACGTGGAGAATGTAGCGATGGGTTCCAACAATCAGCCTGGGAATGTGCTGTTCGATCCAGTGCGACAAGAAAGTGACAGACACAAGTGACTTGCGGTGGAACTGGAAATGAAAAATTATCATATTTCTAACATCAAACACCACAGTTTGGACTGCTGCAGATATCAACACACAAAATGTTACTGCAATAATTTCAGAATTCAGGCATTATGTTACCAACCAATTTTATCTCTACTGTCATACACTGGACATCATTCTTAAAGTCTACATATCTACGTGGAAGGCTGTCTTGATTATGGTTGTATGTATGGATCGCAATGGCTTCGGTGGTCTAGGGGTAGCATGCTGGCCTTTAGTACCCAAGTTTGTGGGTTCAAGCCCGGCCGAAGCCGTCAGATTTTTAGGGCGAAAAAATCCTTAGCACGCCTTCCTTTGGAGGGGAAGTAAAGCCATCGGTCCCATGTCGTAGATTTGCGGCATGTCAAATATCCCTAAATTTACGTGGAAGTCGCAATTTAGGCAAAATTACTACCGGACATCTTTCTCACCCACAGTTCCACCTTTCGCTGCTAGGATCTCTCGCGTCGTTGCGGACGGAGGCACCTAGTGGCTAAAGTGGGAATGTCTAAAGGCGGGGGAAAGCAATGGCAAACTACCCCCAACAACTTGTCCAGGATGAAATGTGCCAGAGCCATACCGGTCACATGACTGGGCTCTGGTTCCAGCCAAGCCCGGCCTTCAAGGCTGAATACTAATGAATGATGAATGTATGGATCACATTCAACCCAGTTTTACAGGTTTCGAGAGTACTGTCCCAATGTACCATAAAGTTTGGTTCAGAATTGCAAATATCCCAGGTTTATCAGAGGCATAAAAATATGATCTTTCTGACAATGTGTATGAACATTTTGAATTTCCCAGGGTGGGAGAAAAAATTTATAGGAGCAGGAGAGGCTATTAACAGGAAGGAATGGGAGAGGGAGATGTGTAGGTCACTGATTACAGAGTCTGGGCTGAGACTGCGAAAGGAAGATGAATGGATATGTAAAATGAACTGAGTGTCTGAGTACAATTATTGGTTCAAAGGGTATGGGAGAGGTAGCACTTGTGTCAGGGGTTGACTCTGTCCCGGTCCTCACCAGCCTATGTGTGCAAAAGTGCAACTTGAAGCATACACCATTCACAACCATAATCATAATCATGTTTTGTATCTGCACATAATAAAGTTGCTACCCAAGTTATTCCATTCTAACAATATTAACCCTTTAATGCCAAACGGCCACTAAAGTGGCCGCGCAGTGAGCCCTTTAAATAGCCGAATGACCACTAAAGTGGCTGGGAGGGAGGGGGGGGATGATTTAATTCTGGCGCCGAAGATTTAATTCCGGCATCAAAGGGTTAATAAATTACTCTGCTCTTTTTCATTGTGTGACAAATTAAACATTTTATCTTCTATCCCTCTGCCCACAACAAAAATGTTCTCAAGCATCCTAGTTTTTTGTTCTTAAAATATGGGAACCTTAGTTTTACACTGCCTTCAACTTTTCATGGGCTACCAATTTTCTGGGTGCAAGCTTCTGCATGAAGTTTCACTTCCTATGCAACACACACCGTGCACTTTAGCATGTGCTTACCAACACACACACAGCATTCAGAACCAATGAACAGAGAAAATCAGTACTTCTTGGAGACAGTGAAGTAGTAATAGCATCAATTTACATTGTGCTAACTTTTTATTAGCATTTATTTCCACATGGCTTTACTAATCAATGTTTCCATTCACACAACATACTGAATGGATAAGCTAAAACTGCACCACATGCTACCTAGAAAAACTGAGACGACAAACTTTACAACTTGACCATAATCCTCAGCATATCATAAGAAACAAAACATTTCATACACTGCTCAACAAAATGGCACTTGCAGTAACTGACTGTAACTACTATGAACTCGGCTCATACTACTGCTATAGATATAGCATAACAGCACCAGCTGCTGAAGGAAACGTGTCAGGAACTTGAAAATAACACCAAATCCAAAGATGTAGATTCATCATCACTTTACTTCAAACAGCAAATCAAAGAATCAGATATAAATTTATAACAATATATTCATTTATTACTACCAAACTATATGCACTACATCATATATATATATATATATATATATATATATAAAACAGTACAGACAATACTCTGACATGTTTCAGCATGAATATGAGATCTTCAGGGATTACATTTGCCAAACTTCAAACCAGCTACCATGGAGCTATATAGTTCAAGAAGATTTGTAGAATATGTAGCTGGTTTATGAGCTTGGCACATGTACACATAACACATTCATGCCAAAACATGTTGCAGTAATGCCTGTACTGTTATATGCATACGATACTGTGCACTTTGTTGGTTGTAATAAACAAACATGTTTATCCAAAATGCACACTGTAAACCACTCTAAAATTTATAACTATTTTCATACAAAGTCCTTCTTGAGACATTAATATATCCTCGGCTAATCAAAAAAACCCAAATTATGTCTTGTAGGAGGGCCCCTTGTCAGTGAGGCGTGGCATGGCACATCCTCAGGTTGTGGACAGAGACAGCCTCCAGATATGGAAGGTAGAGTCCAGTTGAAATGTGATGGCACACGGTGACGCATGGGAGGGGAAGTTAAGGGCAAACTGGCGAATGGAGTGGGTAGCCAGTACTCTCCACACTTCCTGGGAACATGGTGTATCCAGCATTACTACCGCTCATGTGCACACCTTGGCTGCCAGTAGTCAATTGAACTGACGTCCCCGCCGATTTAAATGGACTTGTCCGTTCCACCAAAAGACGAAATCTGGTTTCTGCACGTGTGCCATCACATTTCAAACGCAGTCTAGCTGTTAATATAGTGAACAACCAGTTGCGGACAGATGAGGGGTGGTATGACGGCACCTTACAAAAATTTACGCACACCACTGGACTTCGATTCCTTGAAATGACCTACTATGTAAAGGAAAATGGACATCAGTTTTGGGCCTGAAATGCCAGGTCTTCACAGATGAGGTTCACTGCAACAGTTAGGAAATGTAGGTAGGTTCACCGAAAACAGTCAGGCAAATACAGATTTTGTTGAGGTACAGGTTGTCAGATGTAACTGGGGCAGCTGTAAACCAGGATGCCATTCTATGCTGAAATACAGACAGCTGAACCACTAGTGTATTAGCCTGGCACCTTTGAGGTTCAGACTGCTACTGACAAGCTGACAACATACAACCAACCAGGTTCTGATCGAATTCTGACATAACAGCTCCCAGCAAGGGGTGAAACATAATGCTTTGACACCCATGATTCACCAATTCTATCTGAAACAATGAACACTGACCTCCATTGTTAAAGGAATCTATTACTTTACCAATCCATAAGTCTGACTGAACTGACAATAGTAATTATCAAGGCAAACCAACATTATCAACTACATAAACACTGTTTTTGCTAGCATTATTTTCTCTATATTGAACTCGAATGTAGACAAAATCATTCATGATCATCAGTGTCGACTATGATATGATACACCAACTACTAATCAGATTTTTACGTTTTGTTGACTATGCATCTTATTACAATCTTTGTAATAACCAACTTGACGAACAATTATTTTTTCTTATGTTTGTTTATTCCATTTCTCTACATGTTTCGAGCAACCAAGTCATCAGGAGAGTCAATTGTATCAATACGACCTCTGGTATATGTCATTGTATGTAGGTGACACATACCAGAGATCATATTGATACAACTGACTCTCCTGATGATAGGTACTTAGTTCTTCGAAACATGTAGAGAATTGGAATAAACAAATATAAGAAAAAAGAACTGTGCGTCAGGTTGGTTATTTACAAAGATACCAATCAGATATTTTTTATCTGTTGGGTACAAAAGAAAATGGAAAGCCAATGTGGCAGTACATCAGCTACTTAAGCACACATCAAGAAAGCTTATGATTGGCATACAAAGAAAGTTTTTCACAATATTCTGATTGTCAATGGCATGCCCACAAAATTACTTGAGTTAACTATGTTTAAATGAAAACTAAAAAGTCCATATGGATAAATATTTGTCTGATACATTTCCCTTTCAGAACACGGCACTGCATTGCTACTGATTTTCTGCATCCAAGAAAAGCAAGAGGGAGTGCAACTGAATGGAAAACATCACCTTATAATCTGTGCTAATGATGTTAATTTATTGACAGAAAGATGCAAGTACTATAATGTATGGTTTCTCATACAGAGTTATGTACACCACTACCGGTACATCAACCACTGTTTACAGATATGCAGACTTAATACAAACCATAAATACAAAGAGGACAAAAATTTTAACAATCATATAAAATGTTTCCCTTCCTTCGAAGGCTACTTTGAGAAATTTGTAACCATATATTTTTTAGTTAGTTGGGGGGTTTGCCCATCATGAAACCCTCAACCTGAAGGGCCGGGATTTTTAATTAGGGTTTACTGCCTTATAAAACTTGCTTTCACCACAGCTTCCAGAGCACTGTACACCCTTGGTTTGATTTTGAAGTGTCCTTCTCCTAGGAGGGTTGCAACCAAGCTCAAGGGAATGGAAGAAAATAGAATCCCCAAAACAGTATTATACATGAATTTGGGAACAACAAGACTGAGAGGCAGACCAAGAAATAGATGGCAAGATGAAGTGAGGGAGGATGGAATAGTTGGTGGAGAAGGGTGGCAGGAAAAAGTACATAACAGAGAAGGATGGAAGAAGCTCCTGAGAATGGCAAGAATCATAGCATTCTGCACATGCCAGTGGAATGAACGAATGAATGAATATAAAATGTTTGCCACATATATTTCCTAATACACAGCACTACTGGCAACATTGCGTAACTCATTCCTGCTCTCTGCCAGTCTCTCAGAGTTCAGCCTTTTCATTTTAATACAAAAAAATGGTGGTACAACATTAATTATTAAATATAATTTAATGGTATGCTACTCAAGAAGTCTTAGAATCCCTGCTATAAAGACAACACAGATATATTATTAGATACTAGTACACACAGGGTATATAAATAAATGCTGAGAAAACTATGTGTATGTTAGTGTTTAATCAAAAGAATGTGTGACATAATCAAAACACGAAGATAGTCCTCATAAAACCAACTAGATACCGTAATTTCTCAAATTTATTTTTGGAATAAAACTCTACATGTTTTGGACAGTTCCTCCGTCCAACATCAGGAGTTTTTCGCTGTAAACACAGCAGTGGTATATGTCATACAAGTTTGCTGACAGTTTGCGAGACCTGTACGACATATACTATTGCTGTGTGTACAGTAAAAAAACTCCTGATGATGGACGGAGGAGCTGTCCGAAACATGTGGAGTTTTATTCCAAAATTAAATTTGAGAAATTAGTGCATCTAGTTGGTTTTATTATAAGAATTTATTGCAATGCACGGGTCACCTGAATGTCAAATATGACGATAGTCCTTTGAAAACGTGACAAATTTTAAATATTTGAAAATGACACTAGCCGAGCAAAATCACACTCACAAATTATGAGGGGTTTAAATTTGGGGAATGCTTGCTATTGTTTAGTCCAGAATAGTTTGTCTTCCTATCTGCAGGTTAAAAATATTAACTATGACTATGCTGTTTTGTATGGGTGTGAAACTTGGTTTGTCACATCACCAGAACATGGAATGGGTGCTGAGGAAGATGACTGGACCAAAAGTGGGAGGTACATGAGGTTTGAGAAATTTGCATAATTGAGAGTGATAACTTGCACTCTTCAACAAGAAAACACACATAACCAGAATAATCAAACCAAGGGTGAGATGGTCATGGGACATGATGTGCATGGGAGAGAGGAGAAACACATGCTTTGGTGGGGAAACCTGAGAGGAAGAACATGATTGGCAGGCCTAGGCACAGATGGGAGAATAATATTAACATGGCTCTTAAAGAAATGGGATGTAAGGGTGTACACTGGATTGATCTGGCTCACGGCAGGAACCTGCCTTGTGCTCTTGTGAACATGGTGAGGAACCTTCAGTTTCTGCAAAATCAGATGTTTATATTTTGAAAAGATAAAGTTAACAGCACATGGAACTACTACAGGCATTAACGAGCAGATAAAAACAACTACATTGTATGTAACAGTCCACTGTGTCCTTGACTTGCAGTGAATGCTGATATCAAGGATTCAAATATCAGTCCATGGGACTGAGATTTTTGCATTTCATCATCATAATCTCTGCATTTTGGGAGGGTGGTTGCTCACATGGACTTGCCCAATTCAGACTAAACAAAGTTAGGAACCTACAAAGTAATTTCCAGGATTAACTGAATTTGTCATTTGGAGACATGATCAGGGGCAAGTTTATTAGCACCAAAATGAGTCGAACCTCAAATTACTCACTGCACACAATACAATACAGGGAACAGAACTTCTATTCACACATGCACATATGTAAATGAGAGCACTCAACCACAAAAGTGCTTTGCAGCATTTTCAGACACTAGGCAGATCACATGTTTATGCAAAAGGAACAGGCAGAAGCATATATATTTCTTTTATGCAGCAGGCACATTTAATTTATGTAATTAGGTTCTATCTGCATGCCTGTAGCAGCTGGGGTAGCGCAGGTCTTACACTGACTAGGCTATGATCCGGACAACTGAGTCAGTGTGGGTTTATTACATGGAGAGGTGATTTTTCTCTTCTCCAGTGTCCAGTCTAAGTCTTGGGCCCACCTAGCATCCTATTCACTAAGTACCTGGCCCAATTTATCTTGGAGTAATGTGGCTGAGGCCTGAGGCTGACCACTCACCTCCACCTAGTGCTGATGTTAAGAGTGTATGGAGTTATACCATCAGTCCCACTTACTCCTTCATGGCATGCACAGGGACAATGTCACCTTTATGTATATGCCTGTCAAAGTTCTCCTTTATTACAGAAAGCTAAAGACTTGTACTAATACAAGGAATATACCTTATCTAGTGTGGCCTGTAGGTCAGTTACTTATTAAAATTTGCTAACTTCATAAAATGTAGCTGACGACAGTCTTACATGTGAAACTGTAAGAGAAGCAATGGCTTGACAGAGTGATGTGTGTGCACTAAGTGAAACACCTTTTCACCAGGATTATGGTTGATCATTTCATTCCTTACCTGTTTTTTTCTTTATACTCACAGGAACGCTAAAATTTAATGTTTCTACAAAAGTTTAAATGCAATAGAACAGCATGGTGGTTTAAAGCCATTTCTGTTACCTGAGCAGAAAAAGGCAAAAGGACACAATATTAAGGGGTAGAGTCTATTTCTGACACTGGGTACTTGCATTTTAGTGCAGGCACTGTATTGTACAGTGGTCAGCTGCTGGCTCATCACCATGCAGGCATGGGTTTGATCCCAGGTCAGTTCATATGAAACTTAGGTGGATAATTGACACTGGTACAAGTTTTACCAAACACTTTGGTTTTCCAAACACTTATCATTTCACTAATGCATTTATCCACCAGCCAGGGCTGGTACAACAGGCCCATTAGCAGCTGCATACCAAGGGATTCACCACTTTCCAGGAATTATGAATTACACACAAACAAAAGGATGGGGGTTGGGGAATTCAGAATTTATACAACCAGTTGCATGAATCTAAAAACAGACTTGTTACCAACCAACAGAATTCTTTGAGTCCAACCAGCTGGTGCATTTAAATGACTTCATAACAAACCAAATGCCTGACGCACAGTCCTTCTCTAGATTCTAACAGCCAATCAGCTATTCAACAAACTATTCACCATTCATGGAACCCAGTGGCTCATGCCACATTTGCGTGGACTTGCCACTGGTTCCTATCCTGTACCAAATAAATCACCACCACTCACTTTCATCCTATTTCTGTAAGAAATATTTTTATATTCGCCAATCTGTGCTTAGAGCTTCTTAATATTTACCTTCAGATTTGTAGATCACAGCTGTTGCATACCTAACCTCACTCATGCATGCAACTACATAGACAGTAGTGGCAGACATGCACAAATAATCTCAGCAGTTGATGTGCCCATAAACCACCACCTCCTCCTCCACCTACCACCACCACCACATAAATTCACTTCATATAAATAAATAAATAATTATAATCTGAGTTCAGTTCTTACAATGCTTGGATCTACCTTCCGATTAACAATGGGTTGTCAAAGTGGTAGCCCCTTGCAATTCTATACCACTCATATTATACTTACACTCACTTGTGTTCTGTTAACCATTTGACGCCTAGCGACGACTATAGTGGTCGTACCGCACCGCTAATCTCTAAACGTTGTATTTTATATATTTATTCAACAAATATACGTACTAAATATTTTAAACATGGTATATACTCTGTCTTTTCCTCTTCAAAATGCAGTTTGTTTCATAATTCTAACGTATTTGGTTCCTGTATTATTCAGATTTTATATACAGGGTGTGCTAAAATTAAAAAAATAATTCTGGCGCCAAAAGGTTAAACCAAGTTATGCTTACTTTTGTCTAAATATCTGCATAGGTTTTTTATTTTACCTTTATTAGTGCATCTTAATACTATTCTGTAAGCTACCTCTTTATTTATGCTCAACCAATTACCATTTAAAAATTTCAATCTCTGATTTCTAGTTTCCAAATAATCCAATAGTGTGTATAACATCTCTTCACCTAAACACAATGGGCACCTTCCTTAACTGGCATTCCTTCTCAATCCTCTAATTGCTACACCCCTGCTAGTAGCGATGCTATTACACCTCTTTCTTTCTTTGAACACCATTCTATATACACAATCTTTTACCCCAGAAGAAGGTCATTTCTCAGTACAGAGTTAATGAGCTTTTCTCTGACAGCTCTGCTAAAACATTTTATCTTTCATCATAATTACATCTATCTTTAACTATCTTTGTTATTTCTCTCAAGTTACACTCTTGTTGCTTCATCCACACAAACGCTAATCCAACATTACAGAGTTGCTCTTCTCAACTCCAAGGTCCAGCTTCTCACACACGTATTCCTCTTCGGCCATTCACAACATTGTTTAACCGGATCTTCTATATCCAAACACACAATCCGATACCAGTATTTTACAGTCTCTACCAAGTTCCATCTCATCAAATCCACTGGCTGCACAGTTTGGTATACCCATTAATTTCTTACAAAATCTACTACAAGTCTTATCTATTTATTTCCACGCCTCACTCAATCCCCGGACCGCCTCTGTAGTCTAGTGGTCAGAGTTTCTGGCTACAGATACAGAGGTCCCGGGTTCGATCCCCGGCGCTACCAGATTTT
>Ga0123357_10014788_pt1 | contig 10202 bp, 5 predicted proteins | sample TergutEmb28metaG_FD_89873 | JGI IMG/M metagenome (GOLD analysis project Ga0123357, IMG submission 89873) | Embiratermes neotenicus P4 segment gut microbial communities from Petit-Saut dam, French Guiana - Emb289 P4 | ecosystem: Host-associated > Arthropoda: Insects > Digestive system > Gut ... | reverse complement strand
TTCCGTCCGTCTCTCCACATGTATCAGGCTGTTTGTTCTTCCGTCCGTCTCTCCACGTGTATCAGGCTGTTTGTTCTTCCGTCCGTCTCTCCACATGTATCAGCACGACCCCCACTGGGCGGATTTACATGAAATTTTGTGCGTGAGATTTTTATGCAAATCAATCGTGAAGTACCAAATTTCTTTGAGACTGGGCAAAAATTTCCGGCATTACCCATGACGATTTTATTGCGTTTTATTGTTGCCGGAAATATCATATTGCCATAAAAGCCCTACTTACTTTTGTTGAGTCGCAAGAAAAGTTACTTGCACCAACTGCAAATAGTCATACAAACTGCACAGATGAACGTCACGACAATGTAGCTCCCACAGTTCCACAAATTGCCCAGGACTAACAGGCAATAGCTGTGTTACTGAATGTCGCCAGCAGCCAACGAATGTCAGAACGGATGTAGCAAGAGAAACTGGACTGAGGCTGACTGACCAGCTGCCAATTGTGCTGATCTGGTAGAGGACTTTGTTTCCAGTAAGTGCTTCCAGCACCAAAAACCACAGAGCCGGAAACCCCACAAATAATTAAAATTGTTAATCTGCAATAAAGGGGGGTCCAGATGACATGGTCGGTAAAGTGACTCGATATAGGCTGGACGGTTTTGGATTCGAACCCGGTGCAACAAAAAGCTTTCTTTCCTGGACACACGTTCAGACCAACCGTGGGGCCCAATTGGCATCATGTAAAATAGACGCCATGTCTGCTTCCCAAGGGTAAAGCTGTCGGGGTGTGGCTTCAACCACCCACCCGTAACAAGTGTCGGAGTTGAAACTGAGTACAGATGTACACGTCTGTGCCCTCATGACATGCTGCAGCGAGAGCTTAAAGTTAGTCTGTGTTAATGTAACACATGCGAAATGGTGCTGTGGTTGTCTGTGCCTGCAACAGCGGTAACCGTGCTGACAGCAACTGACAGCAGCACAAATGGAAAGACAACAGCCAATACAAATCAAGCGTTCGGTTTGAATGGCCAGGAGTCGAAATTTGTCCGAGTGTCAAAGCACACATTGTGACAATTGCGGTTCAGAATTACTGGTACATTGCTGGTCAGTCTCACAAATAGCAAGGGCTTGAAGTGTTGGGACGTGAATGCAAGTTGACGTATAAACGTAAAGTATGTGTGTGTATTCGCTATATCTGAACTCCATATATTGGAGCGGTGTCTATCGAAATCTTGCAGAAACAGCGTGGTGCGAGTGCATGTGGCTTAGAAGATGGCTTTTGTGAGAAAGGTTAAGAAGTTCCGGTTTCCGTAAAACATGGTGGATTTTTTCGGTAGGTAAGGAACTGCTAGTTACTGAATAAACAGTCCCTTCCGTGGGGTTAGTTCTTTCGTTATATGCAATAGGATAAAGTAAAGATGTAAAGTCCAACATGCCGCGAGGACTTTCAAGGACGTCAAGATAAACCTAACCTAACCTAACCTAACCTAACCTATCTTTTCTAATAACCTCGGTGACAGATGGCAGGAAGTGGTCAAATCCATTTCTTGGCCGTTTAAACCCGGGAACAAAACCCAATACCCGTGTTGTATGGGACTGGGTGGGTCTCGAATTGGGTCTCAACAGGTGTGGAATATCTCGCCCACCCACTGGGGTTCGAAATCCGAATCGTCTATTCGGTAACAATTCCCTATACTGACTACGTTATCCCGACCGCCAAATCTCAATCCAAAATAGCTGAGGATTTCGAAGATAAAATATGGATACTCCGAAGGCTCACATAACAGGCCTGTTTTGTCTGATTGACGAAATGTCGTTACAAAGACTGATATAATAATCAGCAAGAAAGGCAATGTACGTGTAACATAAGAATGAGGCGCGTTCGCGTAACCGTTGTTGATACGGAAAGGCAATAAGTATTATATAATCTGAGTGTGTTTCTGTAGCCTTAGTTACCCAGCATGCAAAGCGTATGTGCCGCATTACACTGCCACCTGCGGCCTTTCCGTCTCTACGGCACTGTCCACATTATGTCACAAACGGCATGGTTTGAAAAAAAATATTAAAAAAATGAAACATTTCTAATCTCAATAATAATTCAGCGGGATGTAATCACAAATGTACGTAGGTTTTTATGTGAAGTGTCCGTCATTCTTGTCAGATTTTAATAAAACTTGAATTTTCTCGATAGAATTTAGAAAAATCCTGAAATATAAAAATTAATGAAGTCATGAAAACTCTTCAAGTGAGAACAGACTTGTTTCATGCGGACAGACAGACAGACAGACACACATGACAAAGTTAACAGCTACCATTAGCAATTTTGCGAATGGCGCCTAAACAAAGGACGAAGTCCGTCGCACCTGTATTAGAAAGGATTAACCATCGCAAAAGAACTGACTAGAATATTTAGCTTTGAGTAATAACAAAGTCAGCTCCAGGAACGACCGCTTGAAACGCGATGAAAAACTGCGAATTTTAACATCGGAAACCTTAACTTAAACGAGAAAATATGGCAATATTAAAGTTATGAGGTCAGTTATTGTTAAGAGATAAAGTCAAAAACACGAGGTCTAAAATTCACACAACACTCTGCTGTGTGTGATGCCACACAGCAATAATGCTACTGGATAATGACCATTGCAAAGGTCCTGAGTGGGGGTTGTTGGCAGAGCTCCATGACACCAGTCAGCAGTTGGCCAGCACACACACACACACACACAAAATCAATGCTATCCACTGCCAGACACCGAGGGGGATGTTCACTCACCACAAAGTTGAAATTCTATGTCTAGGGATGAAAAGGTGCTGGAAGACATGATTAACAAATGGAGTCAAGTTGCGTGTTAAATTTTATAATGTTCACAGCATGCCATTTACAATCAGTCGAATGCCAGCCACGAAGTAATTCTGGCATTCAGACTTTGGAAAGTGTTTACATAATTGCTAGAATAACAAATACATTTGCCAGTCCAGTACAGCAGTACTTTTCCACATGTTTATTGCTGTTGCGTTCTTTGTAGTCTGTAACGTAGTACGCAAATTTTACCATGGTGATTTCCATTTACGGATCATGGTACAATGTTGAGTGGACTGTATTTAGGTCCGTTACGATCGCACGACATACCCTGCTCTGATTTTCACGACACATAATGCTTAAAAGCACAGTTGCGATCTCTTATACTGAGTTTCACCTAAATTAGACAAACATGAACCACCTACACCTTACGTAATAAAACGTGGCTTTCACTTGCTGAGTACAATGAAAGCCAACAACCAGCAAATGAACTGTTTTGAATACACTCCGAGACGTATTTTATTCAAATTTTAAGAAACGCTTAGAAAATAGAGCAACATTCTATGTACGGTCCAACGTAAAGTATGAATTTCAGCGCACTGATTTTTCACAAAACTTAGAAATCCTCAGCGGCTTTATGTTGACATCTGTCGTATCAAATTTTACCTAAATGAGTCTAAAAATATGGGAAGCACGGGTTAAATGTTATGTACTTCCTGATCTAAAGTACGACTGTCACTGAGTCGGTGTTCATGAAAATAAGATTAGTTGAACGACTTTTTTTTTTTGTGAAGAACTTACACTGTCCCACCGAATTTCATGAAAATCCGACAAATGGTATATTGTCTGAAGCTAGGTCACACGGATGGACGTCGTTTCCACATAAGACTCTCTTATTTACTTCGTAAGGAACGCATAAAATTATCAGAATAAACTGATGTGACCATTACAAAATAATCCTCAAGGTTAACACACATAACCTACAGGCGATTGGGGCGGCCTACAGAGATGGAAGGCGTAGATTTAAAACTCACAACCACGATCTTGATTATTATGATATGATGATGATGATTGAAAAATCGAAAATATAGTGCACGAAAAGGTTACATTAAAGGTGATGCATTCTACAAGAAACTACCGATGTCAATCTTTCGAGATGCTGGCGAAGGTTTGTGCACAAGGGTGAATGGAAATGGGGGAAAAAGATTGTCGGTATCTTTATGACTAGGGATATTTAACTATTTCTTTAGAACTTCGGTTATAAGTCCGTACACAGCTTGACTAGTACTGACTGATTCATTGATTGATTTATTCATTAAGTAGTCTGCCTTAGGAAAGGTCCACAGCCCCTTCCAAAGCCAGTTCTCCACACAGTGCGATCTAGTGTTTCTTCTTTCAATTTCCAGTATCCTCTCTTTACCTTAACATCAACAAAGAGCTGCTTACGTCTTCTCCCTCATCTTGCCGTATCTTCTGTCCTTCCCTCCATTCTTATTTCAATAACGTGTTTTAGAAGGCAGTTCCTATGCAAGATGCCACCATTCATTAGTAGACTTTATTTTAATTCTGACAAACGTATAATTTTACTTAATTTCTTCCCCAGACGTAGTGGCGCACTTATTTGCTTTAAATACAAATATCCAACGACGCTGACGCGCCTTAAATCCCCCCCCCCCCACACACACACACACACACAACAATCCATCCGTTAAATCCAAAATATTATTTTCGCGACTCGTGTAACAGCTTGTAGTTTCAAAATTTACCTCCTGTGGAACCCAACTAAATATCTATAACGATCATTCAGCGACATAATAAGCCGAAAGTGGCTTTCAACCGTCCTATAAATTGGAAGTTGGTTTCTATACACAGAATGTAATTGTGCTGCGTATATCTGATGCACCCATTTGAACTCTGTTACAGCCCAGCTTCAGGCAACAAGCAGTTTTAACAGCATTACAAGCTACCTACAAACGTGCAGCAGGACTTGGGGTTAAAAAATTCAGAACAGAAACGGTCGCTTTATGACGAGGCTAAACTGGCTCAACAGGTATGCACAAGGAATTCCAGAAACTGCTCTTTATAAATAACTTATCCAGAGGAGGTAATTTTGGAGCACAGAACTACGAGAGTTCAAATCTGCAGATTCTGTGAAATGGCGAGCAGAGAAATAGGGTTTTGATGGAACGGGTGCAGCCATCTTACATAAAACATTCCTTAGCAAGATGGCTGACGAAGTTTATACCGTAAAGTGTTTTAATTTGTTTGTTTAATATACGTGAGGGTCAAAAGTACTGTCATAAAATGTTTAAAATTTCTTCTGTTGCTGAAGTGATAGAATAGAGAATACAACTGTCATCAAACCCAAAATGTTGACACGGGCCTAATCGGCAGTAATAGAAAAAAACAAAGAGAAATTTGTGTATGGGGAAGAAAGAAACGAAGTGAGAGGTATAGTTTTAATTCGCCAATAAAAAAAAGAAGTTAAAATACAGGAATTTCTTTTTATTGTTCAGTTCAAGAAGTAGTGCCGTTTCGTCCCGTAAAACAAACCTAACCTACACAACGTTATGACTTTATCTACTGCTTATTATCGTCGCGAAACCTGGTGTCTTATTCTAGGAGATAAACATGTTCTGACGACCCCTGAGGACAAAGTGCTAAAATGTAGAGATCTTAACAGACAGGAGACAGAATGGCGATGTTTCTTAGGCGGGAGGTCTTCGCCAAATATTATTAGGTCGATCGTAGCAAGAACGATGATATGGCAGAATCGTGTACGTTGCATGGGATACAGAACAGGACACACAGCCTTCTACGCTGTAACCTTGACAGCTAACCACCACGCGGGAGGCCATGGGTGTGATATTATTAAAATGGAGCATTGTACATCCTAGATTCAGATGTTTCGGTTTGGAGACTAATATCAGACTTTTGTGAAGAAGGTAACAAATTTTTGGTTCCCATAAAAGGGGGTGACAGTCTGGCCATTTTTTTTCCAAAAGAAAATTCTTTTATTGAATTACACCCTCGAACCCCCTTCTAAGCAAATTTTGAATTGAATTCCTTTTCATTCGGATATTCATCAATTACGGAAGAGTTATTTTGTGTCTTAAGCTCCTTATGTAAAAACAAGAGATAGGCAACCGAATATTTCGCTGCTAATCATTAAAAGGCGTGGATCTGCCGCCACTCAATTGCTGGCATTATGGGTTCGAATCCCGTCAGGGGTATGAATGTCTTTTTTGAGTCTTATGTGTTGTGAAGTAGAGGTCTCTGCGAGGGGCTCATCACTCGTCCAGAGATATACCACCGAGTGTGTGTGTCACTGAGTGAAATCGGGTGCAACAATCAGCACTCTACACTTACAGAGAGTAGCAGCAGACCTCAGAATATGCAGGAACGAATGATTAATACCTGCAAGTTACTGCAATCGTATTTACACTTTACCCTCACACAACTCCGGTATTAAGAAGAGGTGCGGCCGGTAAAGCAAGATTCTCATTTCCATTTTCCTAGCTAGGGGACTCGACGAATCCGGCAGGACAAATTCATTACATCTGGCCAGCAGCTGTGTAATGCAGCTGCAGCTGGCCCTTGCCGACAATAATTCATGATTTCTGAAATAAACAGGCACGGCCAGTGTGCCTCTACATATTAATTCCGTGTTGCATTGTTTGAGTAATTCACTCTTAAGCACATTCGCAAAGCCCAACTTAAATTAAAGGTGGTCGCTATGGATAGATATACACACGACTGGAGGGTGAGGGAGGGTACACTGGCAACAGTCTGTTAGCAAAGGATACACGGTAATTTATTTGAGATTGAAATTGACATTTCCTGAAAACAAATAGTTAAATTTAGTTAATGTAATGGTATATTCAGTCCTGGACTTGTAATTTCGTTTAGCTGAGTTTCTGCATATGCGATGTGCTGCAACGAGTCCGTGACTTTTTAAAAATTTCTTTGAGTTTTCAATATTTAAAAAATTTCTCTTCATATTTATGTTACTGACAGTGAATGGGAAGGGAATAGAGCAACTGATAACACTAAAGGAACAACCAACCAACCAAACAACCAACCAAACAACCTACCAAACAACCTACCAAACAACCAACTAAACAACCAACCAAACAACCAGCCAGCCAACCAAACAACCAGCTAACCAACCAAACAAACAAACAACCAATCAAACAACCAGCCAGCCAACCAAACAAACAGCCAAACAACCAACCAGCCAAACAACCAACCACCCAACCAAACAACCAGCTAACCAAACAACCAACCAGTCAACCAAACAAGCAGCTAAACAGCCAACCAACCAACCATCCAACAGAACAACCAACCAAACAAAGAACCAGCAAACCAAACAACCAGACAACCAAATAACCAGCCAACCAAAGAGTCAGCTAACCAACCAAACAAATAACCAAAACAACCAACAAATCAACCAACCAACGAACCAAACAACCAACCAAACAACCAGCCAGCCAACCAAACAACCAGCCAAAGAACCAACCAGCCAACCAAACAACCAACTAACCAAACAAACAACCAACCAACCAGCCAACCAAACAATCATCTAACCAAACAACCAACCAACCAAACAACCAACCAGCCAACAGAACAACCAACCAAACAACCATCCATCCATCCATCCATCCATCCAACCAACCAACAACCAACCAACCAAACATCAACCAACTAGCCAACTAATTAACCAAATACACAACCAACCAACGAACCAACCATCCAACCAATCAACTAACTAATTAACTAACTAACCAACGAACCAGCCAACTAACTAGCTAAGTGACTGACTGGCTAACTATCTAACCAACCAACTAACTCTCTCACTCACTCGCTACGTCGAGCAGACTCCTGCGTGAGAAGTTAAGAGATCCTAAGCTATTAAAGAAAAGTCCCCACATTTTATGGGACGCGAAGGTTTAACTCTGCTTTCACAAGCACCCGCCAACTGCCTCTAGCCTGAGACAGATCAACCTAGGTTATGTCTTCCCATATCACTTCATAAATATCCATTTTATTATTATCTTCCCATCTAAGCCTAGGTCTTCCAAGTGGGCTCCTTCGTTTAAGTCTCCCCACCAAACACCATATGCACCTCTCTGGTCTCTCCTACTACAAGGACTGTAAGATTCTTCTTACAGTTCAACGTACAGGATGTACAGACACTTCCTTCTTAATCGGCATACAAATCGTCATTGGCTCGACAGCCCCTGGTGGGGCTTGGCCTTCTTCAGAAGCTTTGCCCATTCGGCCCTGTCGAGGGCGACCTTCTTCCAATTCTTCATCTCTAATATTCTCATGTCTTGATCAACTCCATTTTCCCATTAAGTCCTTTAATCCTTTGCAATGTCGTCCTTGGCAGATCGGTCTGGTTTTTGTTTCCTTAGATTTCGTAACAATGATTTTATTCGAGGTGGGGTTGTTATCCCTAAGCCCACCCCCCTGCAATCCTGAAGGACCGATGTTTTTCTGAGGGGGTTGTTTCCCTTAGCTGACCAGCCCTGACTAAACTTCAGGGACTCGCTTTGCTCCCCCACGTGTCTTAACCGTCTAAGACGTTGCCCTGGGGCCATGACATGGACATGCATGTATGGGACTTGGTAGGGATGAATGGCATTTCCTGAGTTTTAGCAGTACACAGCTGTTAATCGGCATATAAAAGCTATCGCACTTTTACACAGCTTTCTGCAAATCTGTCGTAGTAACGATCAATACAGGTACAGAGTAACATAAAGCAACTTGATTTCTTTAGGATGTTGTAACATATCGACATCACTGCACACGTGGACTGCTACAGAACTCCACAATCTCTGAAACTCTAGTACGTGTAGAGTGACGTCTGTCTAATTCAAGTTCCTGCACTCATTTGAAAGCACACCGAGTGAAGGTGCAAAGTCTGCAGCAGTCAGAAATAAAAGCTAAAGAACCCAAGTCATCTAGTATTTTACATTTTAACTGACAGAAACAGACATCTCGAAGCATAACACTGCCTTCATCCGCAGGTTCAAGCAAGCCACTATTCTACCTATACAACTGCTTGGAACGAAGTGTGAGGAAAATTAATTCTTTCGAAACGTCGGTAATTATGCACCAGTCGTCATGGCATAACATCCTACGACAGGTGAATCTTCAGAAAGAGCGCTGTAATAATATAGACACAGAAATACTGCATTGATGACACAAAGCTTTGTGTATTACAGAATTAAGTACCAGGAAACGAAATCGCGCGTAGGCAAATATTCAGAAAAATATTCTCCTTTTATACACCATAAAAACTTCATGAAGTTGTATAAAAGACGAATTTGGACATTTCAATTGATAACCTGAGTGGACTACGGAGTGGGACGGCGAAGAATGGGGTTCATATCCCAGCATGACGTATTACGCTTTCTCTTCTCCATAGCGTCTGGTAGAACTTTGAGACCCACCCAGTCTCGAACGGACACCGCGGACTTACCCTCGGAAAGGGGGAAGGAGGTGAAGTTGCTGCGGTGTGCAGCTGACAACCCCCCCCCCCTCCATGCTGTGCCCACGTCAGCATGCGAGGACCTTTACCTCTACTACCCCACACGTCTTACGTGTGTTATGCTGATTTCAAGACAAGGAATAACTTATTTAATTTCAATTGTGGAATGCTAATGGCTACATTATTGTACTTAGCAATTTGAATACATTACATTTACACGCTAAGTCTTTAGAAGAAAAGATTGTCTTTGGAACACGGATTAATGTGGTTAACGTTATTCTTAAAAGGGGAGTTCGGAATTATAAGAAGTTTTGGATTAAATAATTGTTATTTTATGCAAAACGATTTTGCTATGTTTTTTGAAGTATTAATATAAAATTTTCAAATCGTTACTACGCTATATAAGAAAAACATAGAAAAACATAGGATTCTATTATTGTAGCTCACGTCTGTACGGCACGCTATTGTCTGTTATCCATGCCATAGAAGTACAAACGTTATTCAGTTAACTCGGATATATAAATTCACTTCATGTAATACTTCAAATCCAGTACGCTACATTGATGCATTTTGTAGTTAACATACTGTACTATACTACAGACCTTTGCTTTGTGAGTCAGGGATGCCAACCTCTACCCACCCCTTCAACTAAGCTTCAGACCTAAGACTTCGGATTACGAAGTAAGGGACAAGTCCAGGGCGGCGCCACGAGTAATTAATTGGGACGTGCCCACCCGCTAGCGGCGCCGTGCGTAATCCTCCAGTGTAATTATTACAGTTTAGCGTGACCTCCTCGTAGGAATAGACAAAACAGGATAAATGGCAGTGAGCGAAGGAAATGAGGAGAAAGAGATGCGAGAGAGAGAGAGAGAGAGAGTAACTTAGAGAATTTAAAGGATAAATGGGGCCGAATCA
>Ga0123357_10014787_pt1 | contig 10202 bp, 10 predicted proteins | sample TergutEmb28metaG_FD_89873 | JGI IMG/M metagenome (GOLD analysis project Ga0123357, IMG submission 89873) | Embiratermes neotenicus P4 segment gut microbial communities from Petit-Saut dam, French Guiana - Emb289 P4 | ecosystem: Host-associated > Arthropoda: Insects > Digestive system > Gut ... | reverse complement strand
AAATGAACAGAAAAGGTATGAGCCTTGGTGCTAGTGAGTGGGTGATCAGTATGAATAGTATCTGTTGACTGTTGGAAATGAACAGAAAAGGTATGTGCCTTGGTGCTAGTGAGTGGGTGATCAGTATGAATAGTATCTGTTGACTGTTGGAAATGAACAGAAAAGGTATGAGCCTTGGTGCTAGTGAGTGGGTGATCAGTATGAATAGTATCTGTTGACTGTTGGAAATGAACAGAAAAGAGGTCACTAATTTGGGGTGCACTTCACAGACATAACCTCCAACTGTACGACACAGCCCATTCCCCAGTATTCAGGGCAACACACTAACCAACCACTCATTCTCCCTCCCCTTACCCTTCCTGCAACCCTACACACACTATTCCTTATATCATCTACATTAACCTGACTGTGACTGCTTGACACTGCTCAACCCCAAGAACACTATCCACAGTGGCTAGAGAAACCTGAAGGACAACAGTAAAGGAATGAGGTAACATTTCATTCCCTGTCACCTATTAAATAAATTGATTGGTATCCAAATATGTCCCAAAACAAATGGTAACCAAGCAGTGATCTTCACTTCAGTATAGGATATGGTACAAACGTTTTGTACTTCATAAGGTCAAGTACTTTTGTACAGAAATGAGCATATTTATATCAGAAAATGTTGAAGAATAAAAGACCAACTTGATATCACTTGCTATTTTATTTCACTTTTTATGTGCTCAACATGTTTCAGACATTAATATATCCATCATCAGGAGCTTGCGACTATTCTGTTCAATTACCACATTGGTCGTATTGTTCTGTAAAGACGGAGGATTTAGCATTAGTGTAAATTAATGTCCGAAACATGTTAAGCACATAAGAAGTGAAATAAAATAGCAAGTGACATCAAGTTGGTCTTTTATTCTTCAACTATCACAATGATGCATGGTCCAATAAACATAAGATCCGAAACTGTATTTGCTAACACATATGATTTCACAGGAACCTGCCTTGACTTGTACCAACATTCTGTAAATCACAAAAAATCGTATAAATTAAACACTTACTGCAGCTAAAACACGAAACAAAGTTAGCACTGAACTGTACTGCAGAACAATGCCTTCCTGTGCAGTCGATGTCGATGTCATATGCTGAAAGAAAAAAACTAATTTTTCAGTGCTAACCAGAGGCATAAAAAGGTGCAAAATTTTTGCAGTCAAAATACCATTTGTTTCTTGAACCCATCTAACAATTAGATGCAGTAAACCAACCAACAGAAGTTAAAAAATTAACTCTCTACTACCTTTCATGTCAAAACATGTCAGAACAGCATGGAATTAATGTCTACATTTGGCAAACATACAATGTAACAGAATAATATTACAGTACAGGACAAAATAATGTTACTTTCAGAACAGCTAATATTCTAGTGACATAAATGGAAGGTTACATTACGCACGGACAACAAAACTAATTTTGTAACAGCAGATATATCACTCACATGAATCTGTTACTTTCATTGTTGTTTAACAGTTATTGTTACATGACCTAATAACAGCAATAACATATTTAAATCAACAAAGGATATGATATGATATGTATCACTGACTGAACAAGACACCACACCATATTCAGTCTCAATGCAAGGGTCAGTACAATATAACCTTCAATCTCATATTTGTTATGATTTTATTGTAATAAGGATCTAAAGTTTCTGCCGTGGTGTAATTGAGTTCTTCCCTCTTCTGGGACATTACGCAGCACAGATTGTTCTTCGTTTGCTCAACCCAGATGGGACTGATAGGTCATCCCGAAAAGTCGGTAACTAACTACCATTCTACACTATATAACATCCAAGAATACCCAAGATCTCAAGAATCTGAGAGCTTAACAACACTGCAGAAGTCCATAAAATCTTAAAACTGGTCACAAAACCTACAGTATGAGTCAAGCACGAAGACTTCAGCAATCTGGCTGACCAACAGGATCAATCATTAACATACAATGTTTACGTGATTAGCAGCAGCTTCAGCATGAATTGGGTATTTCATGAGACTAGTATTACATCAGGATGGAGATCGGTAATACGCACAGTGTACGTCTGCGCAGTGACTGGAGTCTGTAGTAATGAAACTGCCAGTTACTGGGTAATGGAGGTATGAAAGGAAGAGTCAGCTTGTTCCTAAACTTCTGCAATCTTCACTTTGTAAAAAAAACATAACAAGTCCCACTGCTTTTGTTATATGATCTAATAATAATCTATGAATTTTAACATAGCAAACTTTATTTTAAAATTCACTTCACATGAACCTAAACAAAACTTCGGGTTTCTTAGTTCCTACCCTACTTGTCATGTTAATCTGGAAACCTCACATTACCTTAATGTTGATACATCAGTGTCAAATTTTGAAAATAAAACAGCCTTTCTTTTGGTAGTGGACAACCATGAGGTCAGGCGAGTCACTGCAGAAACATAACTTCAGGGGTAAATTCAAGTAATTTCAAGGGTTGAAAATATTGCAGATCCATCCTGTGGTACAGTCTGTGCAACTGAGTCTAGTGACAGTCTGTCTCTCATGCCAGTATGCCTTTGGTTTTGGTATCTGTCATCCGTAAAACAACAGACAGCAGCATTTTCCACTTTTAGATACATTGAAATGCACAGTCAAAATACTGAGGCCATTCTTTCTCATACATAACAAAGAATCTCAGAATTATAATGGAAAGGTACTATGGATTTGGAACTTAATTAAGCAATACAGCATGAAAATATACAGAAGGTGTGGAGGCATGTCTTTGTGCATTCTTGATCATAGCACCATGCAGAGTGACCATTAAACGTCATGCCCCAGCTGCCCTGCACTATACAAATAACCCTAAAAATCCACTGCACCAGAGGCTAGGTGGACCCCAGAGTCGGCCTGTACGCCGTGCAAAACAGAAAATGTTTGCCCATCCTGGCTGAGATCAGGAAACATTTGTGGAATTCCTAATGACATGCTGAAAAATAGTGGTATTGCACAGATTGCAAATTTATATTGCTTTTTAAATTATTAAGAAAATTAACAGACAATATAAATGCAAAATATGTACATATATATTATTCTGCACCAATAAAACTCAAGGTATACAACCATATGAGTGACTATCGCATCTAACTTACAATGAACTGGTACTGTATGCACCCTGTAAGTTAGATCACAATGTACTGGTTATGGTATGTGGGGATGTAAAATGGAAAAGCAGCATACATGTACATCACTCAGCATGAAAATAAGAAAAATATTTTAGAATTCACAGCAGTTAGCCAGACGAGTCATAACAGAAATCATTAAGTAGAGCACCCAGGTGCAAAAATGTATGTTTGGCAACAGTCCTGAGGGGGAACTCCAATGACTCAATTATCAAACCAGCAACCTAATCACTACACTGAATAACCTATTCTAGCATCTCATCTCTTGACTATATACATGGGTATGTCAGAACATGTACAGAATGCACCATTTTAAAACAATACAGTATTACTGCAGTTTGTACACTAGCATCAATTTTTCACACATCACCTCTACTGTCAACACACATTTGTCCACCAGGCCATCCACAATCAACAATATAGCCGACACAACAAAATGAAGGAAAAAAGAACCTCTCTGGATATTATATGACTCACCCACATACATAAACAATTAAAATACTGTCATACCAAACAAACTGCAAGCAGTAAATTGTTTACTGGAATGGCTCTTACTTCCGATCCAGTGTCATATTCATCGGAACATTGTATCACGCAGTCGTATGTATGTGCTGTCTTAAACAGTGTGAGAAGCTAAGTGTAACTGAATATCAGTAAGGCCATACATGTTAGCAAACAACAGCATGCATGTAGACAGCACTGGATTCATCATGGTACATGATCTGTGGCCCAGGGGAATGACAGTCAATTATTTAATTACAAGGTAACATAGTGACATTATTTTATCTGACAGCCAGGGCTTGTCATTTCGCATTGGCTTGCGTCACTCGTGAAACTTGAATGTGCGATGAACAGTGTGCTTGTTGAATGTGTTAAGTGTCTGCAAGTGGAAGAAAACCACTGCAAGCACCGTCTGTGAACATGGCGAGTCAAAGATAACATTAGCTGCCATACAATGAACTAAAATGTGTGGACCCAAAATATGCAAAAAACTGGATGAGCACTGACTGTCATAATGGACAACAGTCTGAATGAAAAGAGAATGTGAGGTGTCAGACAAAATAATGTCCTTGTGTTCAAATATGTATACACACACACACATGCATGCATCCGGTCTCACACGCGCGCACTCAAAAATATAAGTCAAAATATTCATTAAAAGTCATACTGTAAACTTGACGGACTGACAGGCTCAATTACTGTTCCATGTATACTGAATCCAACACTGGTATATGATTGTCCTTTTTTTTCTTCCTTCTAAGACGTAAATTCCACAGCCATAAATTAATTTATCGCACTCATCACAGACCCTTAAATCTGCATATTACTCTGCATGTCATAAAAATATTATGAATTTGTTTAGAATCTAATATTTTTCAAAATAATTGCAAATTCATAAATATAAATGGCACATATAATTCAGAAACAACTGCAGTCTCAGTACGGAAGCCACATGACATATTTCGCACAGCAGCAGCTCAATCCCCCACATCACTGTCACGGTCTCCCACAAGGTACAGGAACTCAAAAGCAACTGCAAGCAGACCCGTGCCCAGCAGGTCTCCCACAGCTGTGAGATATGGGATTGCAGAGTTGTCAGGATCTATACGCTGTGTCCACATCCACTGAATCATTATGTGACAAATGTAGAGAAGCAACAGAACCTACGAACACAAAGGCAAAGACGCAAGTCATCTGAGGTGTGACACTGTGTTGCTCAGCAAGTAGTGTTCACTATTCCACAGTATCATGGTGCTTTAACCATCAGGGTCAAATGGTCCAAGAAGACTGCTGGACCCTGAAGATTCTTCAAAACAGTGCGAACTACTCACCCAATGACAAAGTATCACACTCCACAATATGAGTCTCCAGCAGCATTGCTACAATAACTTCAGACTTTACACAAAGATTACCGAACCCCTCACTGAATAATATGGTATGAGAGAGGCCGCTATAACTTGCCTGAAACATTGCTGCAACAAGGTACACCACTACGAAGATAGGCGTGAGAGATGTGTGGCCAGCTTGGAGGTAGCTTATTGTATATGCAAAGATAAGATGGCCTGGAATAACCATCAAAAGAAGAACTCTGGCAGTCCTGGCATGGCCTCCTGCAGAACAGAATGAAATAAACAGGGCTGTGATACTAAGAAAGCAGAAGATGAATTACAGACCATATGTGGACTACTGTCCTCATTTAACAGAAGATAGTTTCTGCAGCTCAGCACTGTTTTGCCTGCCACAATAACAGAACTACACATAATTTTCAGTACTTACACCACATGTTATGAAAAGTTAAGTATCAGTTCAAATATTTTTGAAGTATGTGACAACAGAAGAAAGACAATGCTGATGCTAAGACAGGCCTAGGGATTACAAATTTGTATAACAGGCACAAGCAGTCTAACCAAACCAACTATATGTAATCTGTGCAGAAATATGCATTCTGAGATTCATAAATGAAATGTGTAAGGTCACACAGAGACTGTTCCCGTTCAATAAGAACATGTCCCCTGTGATGAAACTAGTAACAATAATTTTAATAATTTTGAATTCAATTTTTTTTTTGTTTTTCTTCCCTTCTTTGTGAATAATAAGCACTGAAATGAAAGAGTTTATCACAAACGAACTGCACTAATTCTTGAATAGAAAAGCAGTACTACATGATTTGGCTATGAATGGTCACTCAGTACAGTGATCATCCATGGCGTATACACAAAACGACAACACAATGGATTTACAGTGCAATTAAACTACAAGAGCTTTCCCCGATTCCAGACGTTTGGATGCAGAAGATTTTAAATAATTCTCTTGTATTATACTTTATAATATAACTATAACATCACACTGTACATTTGTGTTATAATTGTATACTGGCATTATACAGTATATATATTACTGTCTACTACTGACAAAGGTGTATAATTATGCTGAACACGTCTTTTGAAGTATTGATACTTCCTGTACCTAGCTATAAGTTAACAGCCAAAACATGTAGCAGTGCTTCATATTTGAGAATTAGTACAACTTGCTGGTGATAAACTTGTTTATATGTATCAACTGCAAGGAAGGTGTACAATATTAAATCAGCAATGGGTTCATTTTTCAGTGTATATCATGAATAACAACCTTTTGTTTTTCATTAATATTAATATTACATTTTCCTTAATAAAAGTTTAAGTTTTAAAAACTTCTACTGTATTTCTGCACCCATAACGTACACAGATAACTTTACTGGGGTTCCACAGAAATTTGGATGTATTCACAACAGTTCCACAGATATGGTATGAAGACCAATGCATTAGATCAAGCTCTGGAGATTCCATCTTACCCTGAGTGCAGAAGACACTGAAAGGATTTAAACACACAGCCGAAGTATAATGTGGCAGCTTGCCGAGGCAGGAATCTCGATGCAATGAGGTAGAGATACGACTGGCCTGAACTGCCACAAGATTCCCCCCAACTCCGTTGATCACAGGTTGGAACACTGCTATGCCCTTGAAGTTTGACACTGTGAAGTCTAGTATAAGGCCCCCTATGCTGTAAAACAGGTAACTGTTTAAGTATAAGGACAATGTGCAATTACATTACATTAATATCTAGCTGAAATGAAATAATGGAAACTTCTTATACTGCAAATTTATAAAGGTTTCACAGATACAATCTTCTTTCTTTTGGGACTCTCCCCATTGCCTGTGAATAGCCCCATCTAAGGGGTCCACTAAATTAGGTGTATTCCTTGTCTGAAGATGGGGTAAGGTCGTTCTGAAACACAGTGCTTCACCGAAAATTAGATCATGGACAAAGTAAAAAAGAAAAAAAAAACAGAAAGAAGAAGATTATATCAGTGAGTCATACACCATTGTGACAGCTCGGTATAGTTGGATCATAAAGATATGTGGCATAGAAGCATACCTTACAAATTAATGTTACCATCACAACAAAACAATGTTTACTCATTCTGATTAATGTGAACTTAGTCCTTCTTAGACCAAAGCCAAACCTGTAGTCACTCTCAATCTTAGTATACTTGTGAAATTTGATATTCTCATTTCAGTGTTGCTGAACAATGCACCCTTCTGGCGTGTGATGCTGTGTTATTGGGCAAGCAGTCCCCAACATTTTGAAGGATCACAGTGGCGTCAAAATGTCCAAACTATTCAACCAATGACACAAAGTCACATCCCAGAAGACTGGACATTTTTTTCCCCTTAGTACTGAGAAGTAAATACCCAGCGATCAAAAGTATCTCCTTCCAATTTATCCAGTGGAGTTGGAGGCTGTTCGTTCTTACAAGTGATGATGAAAAGAGATCAAGGCCCCAAGACACTATGTTTGAACAAACTGTGCAGTCATGTTATGTTTTCCCATTAATCCAAGATTAAAATGAAAAAAATGGAAGTGTGAAGTTGGTACAGAGGGCTGCTTGCTTTCATTTACATGTAACTGTAGTGCAGTAACATTAACCTGCTGATCAACATCACAGATACAACAGGTGTCCACTAACCTGCTGATCAACATTACAGATACAAGAGGTGTCCACTAACCTGCTGATTAACATCGCAGATACAACAGGTGTCCACCCCGTGTCCAACACCTCCTTCGTGTACTTGTTCCTGGCAGCAACCCACCCCCAGACTGGTGTCAGTATTATACAAGTTCCAATGATAACAGGAGCAAGCCATTGACGTTCATCTAGAGACAGAAATATATATATATATATATAAGCATAAACTTTGCTCTTGAACATGGCACATCAGACAAACTCTAAACCTTCTTCCAACATTATTTTTACTAAACAGGCACCATTTCTAATTCAGTGGAAGACAAAGTGAGATTTGAGTTTCTCATATCAGTATCCGGATTACTGTAATTTAGGATGCGACACTGTAGTGTAGTACACAGGTACCTAGAACTGGTGGAACCACATCTAACCTGAAAACAGACACAGCAGGTTCCTCCAAAGTGCCAGTACCATTGTGCCACATTACACGCTTACATCCCAAATGACAACAGTCCAGAAGGCAAGTTGTTAGGTCTCTTTGGAACCAAGAGTATGTCAACTTTGATTCTTTACTGCAGGGCTCCACAATCCCAGACACCAGCTCACCGTAGCACACAGATAATTCGTTGTTATGCTTAGAATTACAGAGGCAGGTTTTGAAAATCATTATGTTTTTGGGGGGTCTGAAAATGCCCATTCAACAATCACTTTACCAAACAGCTCACTCAGTGCCACTGAGAAATAACATACCTGCTAAAATCAGTTTTGCGTAACATGAAAATGAGTGGAAGGAATGCTACGCATCTTTGCAATCACTGGCACGGAAGACAGAGCAAATTATAAAGGGAGCAGGCCTTGAGGGTGGAGATGGTTTCACGTGTCAACATACTGTTGGAAAAGACCAGCAACAGTGACAGTGGAGGTCTAAGTTTGTCAGCCACTGCAACATCCACAGAAGCAAAAACAGTGTGGATCCTACATTTTAGAGCTGACTCCTAGTTTCAAAGAAAACATATCATCCTGCTCAACTGTCTCCTCTGCAAGTAGCTATGGCACCTAACTAGAACACTGTATGTAATTTTTGAAGGAAATACAGACAACAAACAATTACTTGAAACAAATACAGATCATGCATATATAATTTTAACACACAGGAAACAAAATCCAGCATCAAAGAAAATCACCTGTAGGAATCCTAAACCCATATGGGTGCAGCTCATTACAAGTGACAGGGGTGGGACATATGTGGCAATAGTGTATCCTGCCCATCACAAATTTCAGTTCTCCCTGGCATTTGCATTATGTGCAGGTGGAAGGAAGGCAGACTTTATGTATCATTGAGCTAGCTTGTAGCAGTTGTTTAATATCAATGCAGAATTTTTTGTGCTTCTCACCTTCCAAAGTGCCTTCATTAACAGATTTTAAAACTGGTGGCAAAAAGAAGCCACAGTACAAATTTAGAAGGAAAATCAGTGCACAACAGCATGTTATTCAAATGCCCATAAGAGGGTTAACACACCTCACACAAACAGTGGGTTCTACAGAACACATTCGGAAATAATTTCTGTGACAATTGGAGACAAAAAATGCAGTATTTAATGACACTGTCCATAATTAAGATTATACAGGGTCAATGGCAGAGGAATGCATGTAAACAACACACATGAAATTAACATACGTATTGCTTCAAATAATAAAGAGGCAATCCATGACAACAATGCCAAAGTGGTGAGGTCTCCCAAGCTGGCTGCAATTGGTGTGGCCACATTATCAGGGTTTACATTGCAGTGCCGCGATGACACAATCACCACAACCATCACAAGACCTGGCATGGGAAAGGACATAAAAAATTAGTATGAATGAGGGAATGCATTCAATCTGAAAAACAGTCTTTGAGGTGTTGCTCTCTAATCCACTTTCCCCTCTAAAATATTTTGATGTCTGCACTGCCTTCAGGTAAAATAAGGCTGGAATGTTCTAGTTTCAGGATGTGAGGAAATGAGGTCACCTGCTAATATACACTTGGACAAAACAGGTGACTGTTCAACAGAGGCTATTACAAATGAACATCACAAAAAATCTACTGGTGTGAGGATGCAACTGAAAACAAAAGTTTCGAATGTAAGAGATCAAAGTTACAACTCGTGCGAAGGCACCTCCAAGAATCATTAAAGTCCACAGTGTTCCACAAGTTATTGAAGTACACAGTGGTGCAAAAAGAACGCATTTTTTTTTTCAAATAATTGTAACTTTTTTAATTTTCAATATAAAAAAATTATGTTAACAACAAAACAACCTGTAATAAATGCAGTTTTGATTACTTACATTGATTACTCAATTACAGAAAATTATATCGGAAAGGTGGCGTCCTTCTTGCCATACACACATCCGGAGCCTCTCCTCAAAGTTCCGCATCACATTTACTAACATTTCTTGTGGCACAGTTGCAATTTCTTCGCGAATGGAAACTTTCAGATCGTCGACTGTACGAGGTTTTCGAACGTAGACTTTTGATTT
>Ga0123357_10014786_pt1 | contig 10202 bp, 7 predicted proteins | sample TergutEmb28metaG_FD_89873 | JGI IMG/M metagenome (GOLD analysis project Ga0123357, IMG submission 89873) | Embiratermes neotenicus P4 segment gut microbial communities from Petit-Saut dam, French Guiana - Emb289 P4 | ecosystem: Host-associated > Arthropoda: Insects > Digestive system > Gut ... | reverse complement strand
TCTATTGCATTCATATTTTTTATTTTTCAATTCTACAAATTCAAATACAAATGTACGAAATATTTTGAAAAACAAGATTTTTTTACACGTTATATTTTTTCTGTTACCACAGTTAGATGCTGAAATTTCATCGTAAATTAAACATTTGGTTTTATTTTTCTCTTTCCCGTGAAGTCTGACGAAATGATTTTAAAAACACAAATATTTTCGGCTTGTCCGGAAGTAAAGACAACTTCTCTTCCGGATTGATGCTCAAACATAATAGATAATGCTTCGCATTTTTTACACATTGTCTCAAGTTATCGACAACAATTCTCTTGAAAACTGCGTCACACGCATTGCACACAACGTGTCTGGGGCTTGGCGTCGGGCGGGGTTTCACAAAGGCTCGGACGGGAGGCGAACTTCTGAAATCCTGCGAGGTGTCCCACGAGACAACGCCCCGCCTGACGCCAAACCCCTCGTTAGCAGCAGTGGATTGAAACCAATTTTTCTGTCTGATTTAGCCGTAATTTTCAACTTTTACTACTTTTTCCTTATACTATTATTGAGTGTTATTTCTCCCTTTTGTATTTTCTTAACTTCAGTAGTCATATTTTTGTTGCTATGATTTATAATTTCTTAACGCAGTTTTTTGTCCTTGAAATTTGTTTGTTATTTGTTTTTTTGTAATACAATTTTTGTTGTATCGCTTGTCAGATAAAAGGAATATATAGGTCTATAATCTTTGTCATCATACCATTTAATCCAATAAGTTAAAATGGTTGTTTTTTCATATCCCTCTTTTTCTATTGTCAGACTGCAAATTATTGATTTGTCTCTATGTAATTTAAAAAATCCCTTTTCATCTGTAACTGTTTCGGGCACTCCAATGTTTTTGTACTCTTTCACTGACGAGATACACCCCCGCTTGCGCCAAACTGCCTGTTAGTGGCAAGCCGTGCGCGATACTTTCAGAGGACTTTGACTCAGCTTGACGTAACAGCGGAGCTAAAAAATGTGACTTAGACATTTGATAAAAAGTAAAAAAATCTGTAATTTTGTGACTTTAAATAATAAAGACAAAGTGACAATATTAAAAAATAAATAATTATGGCAACTCCAATTAAACCTACGCCGATTCTTACAGGTGCCGATTCGCGCCGATTTGCGAAGGCAATGGAAAATGTACAGAAAATTTCCCCGGAAAAAAGAGAAGAACAGCGTAAGGCATACGAATGGTTTAAACGAGCAGCACAGTTTCCATCCTTCTGCGCCAAACCGCTCGTTGCACGCCGGCTTATTTCTTAATAAATTTCTCGCTAAACCATTTTCCCTTATAAAATGCTCTGATAAAATAAACACCTGTTGAAAGCGTATGTACGTCAAAATCAATAATCTCTTTTCGTGTAGGCGAGTTGCCATATAGCGTTTTTCCTGTCATATCTATAAGGTAAATATCTTTTACATCGCTTTTTTTGATGTCAATTTTCAGAATATCACTACACGGATTGGGATATACTCTGATAATGTCCGATACAGTTAACTTGTCTGCCCCTTTTTCCACATTCTCATCATACGGATTGGGTATAAATTTATCGGTTTGTTCAGCGCTTTTATTTTGTTCTGCCCATTTCGGATTGTCGCAGTCGGGTATTTGGGTGTATTGTTTGACAACGCGCACAATTGCATCATTTAGTTTTTCAACATCGTATTTATCTGTTGTGGGTTTGATGTGAGCATTTCCCACGCCACTATCGTCCGTCAAAAACAAATATGTGCCATTCGTAGCCAAAGCAAAAGTGCGCATTAAATATTCGCCGTCTTTTTGAATATCACTACACGCAATCGGCACAATACGAATGCCTTTTTCGGCGGCTAAACGCAGTTGTGTTTCAAGGCAAACAAGCTCTTCGGGGCGAGTATGCGAAGGTGCGTCCAAAACGACAAACAGAATGCGAGCCAAAGCATCATCGTCCCAATCTTCACCCATAACGCTTTCTTTCAAAGCTACATCTACCGCTTCAGGATAATCTCCGCCTCCGTCTGCTGACTGTTTTCTAATGAAATCAAGTGTTTCATTTATATCACTACTCAAGGAGGTTTTGCGTGTCAGGTATTCATCGCCGTGGTCGCGATACACAAGACTACCAACCCGCAATTGCAGTTCGGATTGTTGCGTATGGACTTTTTTGATAATATCCTCTAATTCTACTTGCAAATAACGTATTTCATCTGCCATTGATCCTGTTGCATCAACCATAAAGAATATATCAACTTTGTTTCGTTCACTGCACGCAGTTTCTATTTGTGCCGTATTAATACCCTGCTCAAAAGGTACCGCATCTATCTCTGTCGTTTGTCCCTCATATTCAAACACAAGTTTCAATTCATCGCTATTTGTTTCTTTTTCAGATTTTAAAAAATCGCGCCATAATTCAGCTTTACCGGTATTATCTGTCTTGGTTTGCCATAGTGTTGCGCCATCAAGTTTCAAAGTTACGTTTGCATTTGAGACAGGCATTCTCTGTTTGTTGGTCAGTTGGGCAATGTAGCGATGTATTGGTTGAAATCCCCAAGTTTTAGCATAATCGCCAAAAGTGTTTTTCAGAATATCTCCCCACAGATGCCATTTGGCAAAATCATTGACTTCGCCTGCCGTGAGTGTACCTGACTGTATGTTATTATTGGAAGAAGAGGAACCTCGTGATGACTTAGATACAGATGAAACAGAATATGATATAGATTTTTTTTCTGTCATACCATAAGCAACGACAACAACCTCGTCCAAAGCGACATTGTCTTCTTTCATTACTATCCGAATATCATTGTTATCGCCGATTATATTATATTTTTGCGTCTTATAGCCTATATACGAAAATTCAATAATACTGTATTTTGTTGTATCAGGCAATGAAATTTCAAACTTACCTTCAGGATTAGTAACAGCCCCAATTGTTGTTGATTTGACTATTACTGATACACCGACAATCGGTTCGTTACTTTCATCAACGACAGTTCCTCTCAAGGTAAATGATTGTCCATAAGCGGAAAAAATACCGAATAGAAAAAATGTGATTACTGCTAATTTTCTCATATTATCTTTATTTAAAATTCAACCTGTCCAACCGCACTGTCGCTCGCCGCTTGCGCCAAACTGCTTGTTGTGTGTCAGTGCATTTCATTTATTATCTTATCACAAGTGTTTTGTGTGGGCATAAGCTTGTTTCTGGCAAAGCATTTTATCAGTTCTTTCAACCACAAATAAAAAAGCAGAGGGAAAACAACAACAACTAACTTGTTGTATGTAAACGCATCTGTAAAATGAAATTGTACTGTTGAAATGACCGCTCTTGTAATTCCGCACCCCCAACACTCAAAACCTAACAAGTTTTTGAATAGACAAATACTATGTTGTCTGTTTAGATAATTAAGTGGAACAAAATAAAGGGCAAAAGGAATAATACACAATCCAATGCCCTTTATAGTCGAAAATGATAGTTTCATTTCTTTACTAATATGTTACCATCTCCATCTTTGTAACTTCCCATCAGAATCATAATAAAATCAACTAATGCCCAAATTCCACAACCACCAAGAGTAAGAAGTTGTGCAACTCCAATTCCTGTTTTCTTTACGTAAAAACTATGAACACCAATATAACCAAAAAAGAAGCATAAGAGTAAAGTTGTTAACCAATCTTTACCGTCTGCATCTACGCTATCTTTCAAACTCACACCGCATTTTATACAAATTACAGCATTTGGTGCGGTTTCTGCTTTGCAATTATAGCAAAACTTGTTGCCCGATTTAGGTGGTGTGCCACAAGCGACACACATTACTGCTTTTTCGGAAACTTCGTTTCCACAATTACGACAATACATAATATTTTTTTTAGTTTGCCTCCACTTGTTTATCGGCTATTGGCGTTACTCCGTGTGGTTTCCCACTCTTAAGACTTCGCGGTGTTTTGCCTCTGTTGTTGCAAGTTTTCAAGTCTTTACGGTTACAGCCACTTTGTCCACCGTGTCGCAGCTCCCGCAAAAGCCCACTTATGATACCAAAACTCACTAATCCTGTATTTTCGCTTGCAAAAATAATCAAAAGAAATAAAACAAAGAATAATTTCGAGTGGTTTTTTCGTGCATTTGCAAAATTTTCATATCTTTTATGTAGCAACCTCAATACAGGTAACTCATTCCAGCCAAATACTGTCTATTTTCGTCCCTTGCTTCACCCCTTTCCCTCCGGAAAACGATATTTCAATCTTATCAATATCCTCTATATGAAACGGAATAATCGATTCCGGCTCAAACTGTTTTTTCATAAAAACCGGATAAGGAACCGGAAGAAAAACGGTAGAAGTCTGTTTTAATTCTGAAACCGGTATGCGGATAATATCCTTGTCATCCCACGCTTGATGCGGAATCCCTTTTATAGTTGCAGCATAAGTAATTCCATTATTCGTAATAAACCCAACCGTCAAAGTATCCGGCAGGTTTTTACCGGACAGGCAAATTTGCCGGCATTGCTGCAGACGGGAAATACGGTGTTCGATGTCTTTCCTGATATCCTTGCGTAAAAAAAGAAGATTCGTCGTTGGGTAATAGTCCAAGCCGCTGTATTCGCCAGTTTCTTTGAATAACAGGATTTCGCTGTCGGGAGCGACCACCGCCGTCGCCCAGTATTCCGAAGAAATATAATCCCAATCCAGAGGACTGCCGTCTATTCCGCCGGGAAATGTCGTTTGCTTTTGATTCTTGCACACCAAGATATTATACCGGAACTTGCCCTGATGTATCTGCTCTGCTGGAATAGTCACGCGGTAGGTATATCCGTGCGTCCTTTCCATTTTGAAATACGGATTTTTATCGCTCCAAAATGATATTCTATCGGTGTAAACAATTACTGAATCAGGAAACTCAGCGCCAACTACCTGCGCTTCCAGTATCAACGGCTTTCCGCTTTCGACAACGCTTGCCGGTTGATGAGCAACAATATAGCGAAGCGTATCAGCCGGAGGCGCTGCATATTCTCCCAAACGGATGTTTCCCCATTTTGTTTCTTTATTCCAAGTTCCGGCAGGAGTAAAGCCGGCGATTTGCAAGAGATAAACTCCGGGACTGACCGAAGGAATAATTCCACCGGTTGCTTCAGCCTTGTAGCTGTTTCCTTCGTTGATTCCGGTGACAGTGAAATTGGAAGTCAATGGAGGAAGATTTATTTTCATGTCCCATTTATTCCACTCGATAGCAACGACTTCTTTCTTCAACGAAGGCTTTGCAAACGGATCGTTAATCTGTATGGCATCGGGCATAATTTCCAATCGCCACAAGCCTTTTTCCAACCGGTCTAAAAAATAAGCGCCGGTTCCTTCATATTGAATCACAGGCGAATTACCCGTTCCGGCTATGGATTGCAGTTGTTCGGGAGCGACCGGTTGTGTATCGGTCGTGTTGGAATAAAAATATTTCTCCGGACTGTTTAATTCGCTCAAATCATGGAAATAGCTCACGTGGAAATTTCCAAAAATAGTGTCGTTGGGATATTTTCCATACGACCGGTAACGGGGAAGGGTATATGCCGCTTCGGCTGCTATTTTCATACTGATCGCCTTTTGAGGAGTATAAGCCAGATTCAGGAAATGCGTCTGATATTCGGCATTATAGCGGGCAAGGTCGATTGGATCGTAAGCAAACTGTGTAATCCACTGAAAGCCTGCCGTGCGGAAACTGCGAACCATTGCCGGATGCATGTAGGAATACATAATATCGGCAGGATCATATTCATAAACGAGTTTTGCCTTGTTCTCAAAACCCTTTATATGCGTAAAGGGAACAGCATATTCATCCACGCAGGGAAGAAAATTTCCTTGACGGATATGTCCCGCAACCAACCCGATTGGATACCATTGAAAGGTAGTTCCCTGAATGTCTGAGGAATAAAAAACTTCTTCCTGTTGCAGATTATGACTTACGTTGTAAAACACCAGTTTACGGTTTCCCGCCTTGCGGAGCGCCGCCAGCATCCCGTTGATGTAATCGCGCGTCTGTTGCCGGTCGCCATCGTGACAAGGCTCGTTATTTACTTCAAAGCCAACAATATCAGGCTCATTCATGTACGCTTTTCCGGTATATCGGTTTATGTGCTTCACCAATTGAGCGATATAGTTTTCCTGCGCCTGTATCGCATCCGGATTTTTGTGAATATCGCATTTATCGTATTGATAAGAAAATCCGTCCGTCGGAATATTCCGCTCCGGATAGCCGTTTCCAAAATTAGTCATGGTTGTCAGGACAACTCTGATGTTCCGTTCTCTTAGCTTGCTAATCAGATAATCCAGCAAATCGAGATGATCGTTTTCAAGCAGATTGCCTTGCCGGTCGGATATTTCCACATCCCAGATATGGATGCGGTAGGCATTGAATCCCAAACGTGCAAAGTGATATACGTCCTTATCAATAGCCGCTTTACGGTCGATATTCAAGTATCCGACGGCGCGGTAGGAAAATGCAAACGGAAGCGTGTAGTTCACGCCGAAAAAAGAGGCTTCCTTATGCGTGTCCGTCCAACGCATCACTCCTTTTTTATCCACATATATCTGATTCTGAGCGCCGGAAGAAACTGTTCCCAGATATAACAAAAACAATACGACAATAAAAATGAACTTTTTCATAAAAAATTTTTTTATAACCATCTTGCAAAACGGTGTATATACCATTGTTTGACGATCTGTGTTAATCCGCTGTAACAAAGCAATGTCAACAGTAACCATACGAAATAATTTCCGGGCAGCGGAACTAATCCTATCCTCGCTCCTAAAGCAGTGAACGGAATCAGAATTCCAATCGCCATAATCAGTGTAGTCAACAGCATTACGGGCCAGGAGGCTCGGCTTTGGATGAACGGTATTTTGCGGGTACGTATCATGTGTACGATAAGCGTCTGCGAAAGAAGACTTTCGATGAACCATCCCGTATGGAAAATCTGTTGGAACGTGAATTGACCGGCACCCGTAAGGCTTGCGTAGGAATGTCCCAAAACAGCAGGCCCAATAACAAAGAACATCAGCAGATAGGTGGTAATATCGAAAATGGAGCTGATCGGACCGATGTAAATCATAAAGCGGCTCAAATCGGAGGCGTCCCATTTGCGGGGTATTTTGAGATATTCTTTGTCAACGCTGTCGAATGGTATGGTCGTTTGCGAAATATCGTAAAGCAGATTGTTTATTAAAATATGAATCGGCAGCATCGGCAGGAAAGGCAGAAAAGCGCTTGCCGCCATGATGCTGAACATATTCCCGAAGTTTGAGCTGGCGGTCATCTTGATATACTTCATGATGTTGCCGAAAATTTTTCGTCCTTCCAGAACGCCTTCTTCCAAAACCATCAAATCTTTTTCGAGCAGGATGATGTCTGCGCTTTCTTTCGCAATATCTACCGCAGTATCCACCGAAATGCCTATATCGGACTGTCGCAGGGCGGAAGCGTCGTTAATGCCGTCGCCCAGGAAACCGACTGTATTGCCCTGATTCTGCAGCAAGGTAATGATGCGCGTTTTCTGCATCGGAGTGAGTTTGGCAAATACTTTAACTTCGATAATGAGTTTGCCGAGTTCTTCATCGCTCATGTTTTCTATCTCCGGTCCTGTCAAGACATTTGTCGTATCTACTCCTACCTGCCGGCAAATTGTTTTTACCACGGCGGCATTGTCGCCCGACAGCACTTTGACTTCTATGCCATGCGTATGAAGTTGAGAGATTGCGCTTCCAGCAGAAATTTTGGGTGGGTCGAGAAAAGCGAGGAATCCAATAAGCACCATATCCGTTTCGTCTTCAACGGCAAAATCAAGGTCTTTTTCTATCCAGCTTTTATGAGCTACCGCCATCACGCGCATGCCTTCATTGTTCATCCCGTTGGAATCAGCAAGCGCTTTGGTTCTCACTTCATCGGACATTGGAATTACCTGTCCTTTGCTTTCGACAAACGAGCAAATTTCCAGCATCTCTTCAATCGCTCCTTTTGTAATGATCTGGCGTTTACCTTCTTTATCTTCGATAATTACCGACATCCGGCGGCGGTTGAAATCAAAAGGTATCTCATCAACCTTTTTGTAATTGGCTTCGAGGTTTTCAAATCCAAGCTCTTTGGTATGCGAAAGAATTGCCTGGTCGATCAGATTTTTAAGTCCGGTCTGGAAAAAACTGTTGAAATAGGCATGGCGCAACACGCGGTTGTCTTCTTTCCCATCGACATTGATGTATCTTTCGAGAACGATTTTATCATTGGTGAGCGTTCCGGTTTTATCGGTACAAAGGATATTCATAGCGCCAAAGCTCTGGATAGAATTGAGATTCTTAACAATCGTTTTTCTTTTCGACATCGCAACGGCGCCTTTGGCAAGATTGGAAGTGACAATCATCGGCAGCATTTCCGGCGTAAGTCCGACGGCTACCGAAACGGCAAAAATAAAGGCATCGAACCATGCGCCTTTGGTAATCCCGTTTATCAGGAAAACGAAAGGAACCATCACCAGCATGAAACGAATCAGCAGCAGGCTCACTTTGTTTATCCCTACGTCGAAACTGGTCTGGGCGCGAACGCCGATAATACTTTTAGCAATCGTACCCAAATAAGTGTATTGACCTGTGGCGAAAACCACGCCGATTCCAGAACCGCTTATCACGTTCGATCCCATGAAGCAGATGTTGTTCAGTTCGAGCACATTGCCCGTTTTTTTCTCCCCATCTTTCAGGCAAGGCGTTTTCTCTATGGCATCCGATTCACCCGTAAGCGACGACTGGCTGACGAAAAGGTCTTTCGACTCGACTATGCGCATGTCCGCCGGTATCATATCGCCCGCTGCAAGATAGACCACATCGCCCGGAAGCAGCTCCGAGATATTGATTTCCATGCTTGTTTTCGATCCGTTGCGAAAAACCGAAGCCGTGTTTTTTACTATTTTACGAAGCGCTTCAGATTCCCTGCTCGACTTTTGTTCCTGAACAAAACGGAGAATGGCGCTCAACAACACCATCGTACTGATGATGATAACCGTAGTCCAGTCACGATTGTCAGGAGTCGCCATCAGGACGTCGATAACCAAAGAAACGATTGCCAGCATCATCAATATCCCGATGAACGGATTGATGAAAGTTTTGATAAACGCAACCAAGCCTGCATCCTGTCTTTTGCGGGCAATTTCGTTGGCGCCGTACTTGTCCTTAAATTCTTCTACCTGTTCGCCGGTTAAACCTCCGCGCGAACTTTCAAAACGGGTATATAATGAATCAACCGATTGATTCGCAGCCAAAAACACTTTTTCGCCGTTGTAACGTAACGTTTTATTATTTTTTTTCACGATCGTAATTATTAACTGTTTGGAATAAATAAATACACTCACGAGGGAACTGCCTCCCGGATTCCCTGATCGGATTCCAAAAGTTACGTAAACGCGGAGATGTGATCGTGAATATGTTTGAGTTTTAGAGGCATCTTTTTTTATTTCGGGCGTAAAGGTAAAAATTATTTTTTTATACACAAAAATATTCTTGGCTAAATATTTTTAAAAAAGATTGTCGATTTAATAAATACCATTACCTTTGTATCATTATAATTCTAAAAAATAATAATATGTCAAATTCACAAGTAAAATTCTATTCCGGAGAAACTATTCCTTTGGAACTTCACAAGACCCGTATTGTTCAAAAATTGAATTTAGTTCCTATTGAACGACGATTGGAAGCGCTCTATGAAGCAGGCTTCAACACTTTCGGTTTGAATACGACCGATATTTTTCTGGACATGCTGACCGATAGCGGCACAAATGCCATGAGTGATAATCAGTTAGCTGCAATGATGAGAGCAGACGACGCTTATGCCGGTTCGCAAAGTTTTACAAGATTGCATCAGGCAGTTAAAGATGTCTTGAATGCTCAATATTTTTTACCTGCCCATCAGGGTCGTGCAGCAGAAAATATTTTAGCCTGCGCTTACATACGCAAAGGCAGTCTTGTTCCTATGAACTATCACTTTACAACCGCATTGGCGCATATTACCGAAAAAGGCGGACAAATTGTTGAGTTGCTCTATCCTGAATCTTATAAAATAAAATCTTCACATCCTTTTAAAGGAAACATGAATCTTGAGGCTTTAGAAGCGTATATTCAAAAACACGGTAAAGAAAGAATTCCTTTTATCCGCATGGAAGCCTCGACCAAT
>Ga0123357_10014784_pt1 | contig 10203 bp, 6 predicted proteins | sample TergutEmb28metaG_FD_89873 | JGI IMG/M metagenome (GOLD analysis project Ga0123357, IMG submission 89873) | Embiratermes neotenicus P4 segment gut microbial communities from Petit-Saut dam, French Guiana - Emb289 P4 | ecosystem: Host-associated > Arthropoda: Insects > Digestive system > Gut ... | reverse complement strand
GGGCACCGCGATGATCACCTTGGCCGCGGCGGTTTTGGCCGCCCCGCTGGGCGTCATCACCGCCTTGTGGTTGACCGAAGAGGCCGACCGCTCACCCCGCGCGGGTGTGCGCCGCTTCGGCCAGACGGTGCGTCTGGTCGTCGACGTCATGACGGGCATACCGTCGATCGTCGCCGGCTTGACGGTGCTGGCCCTGATCACGCTGGTGGCGGCGCCTGGCACGCGCAGCGGTGCCGCCGGGGCCCTGGCCCTGGCCATCATCATGGTGCCGGTGGTGGCCCGCGCCAGCGAAGAGGTGCTCGTCCGCGTCCCCGAGGATCTGCGCGAGGGCGCGTTGGCGTTGGGTGCGCCACGGTGGCGCGTCGTCACCAAAGTGGTGCTACCGACGGCCCGCCCAGGCCTGGTTTCGGCCGTCGTGTTGGGCATCTCGCGCGTCGTCGGCGAAACCGCGCCGCTGCTGCTGGTGGCCGGGTTCACCGATTCGATGAACTACAACCTGTTCAACGGGCGCATGATGTCGCTGCCCGTCTTCATCTATTCGCAATGGCAGAACAAAGGCATCCCACCGGACGCCTACAACGCCCGCGCCTGGACGGCCGCCCTTGTGCTGGTCGTCTTCGTGCTGCTGCTGCAAGTGGTCGCCCGCCTGATCGGACGCCGCAAGGCCGTCTAACCCCGAACCCCCCAACGTCCCGGAAAGGACAAACGAAATGACCGACAACATCACCGAGACACTAACAGATTCTCTGCTTGATCAGATGATCACACCGCCGCCCAGCCCCACCCTGCGGCTCGACCACGTCAGCGCCGGTTACGGCACGTTGACGGCGGTGGCCGATGTCACGCTGGACATCGAGGCAAACTCGGTGACCGCCCTGATCGGCCCGTCCGGCTGCGGCAAATCGACGCTGCTGCGCTCGATCAACCGCCTGCACGAGACGATCCCCGGCGCCCGCGTCGAGGGTCAGATCACCTTGGACGGTGACGACCTGTACGGGGCGGAAGTCGACCCGGTGGATGTGCGGGCCCGCGTCGGCATGGTCTTCCAGCGGGCCAACCCGTTCCCGACGATGTCGATCCGCGACAACGTCCTGGCCGGGGTGGGGCTGCGCGGCAAGCGCCTGACGCGCACCCAGGGCGACGATCTGGCCGAGCAGTCGCTGCGCGACGTCAAGCTGTGGGACGAGGTCAAGGACCGCCTGGGCAAATCCGGGGCGTCCCTTTCCGGCGGGCAGCAGCAGCGTCTGTGCATCGCGCGCGCCATCGCCGTCCAGCCCGAGGTGCTGCTGATGGACGAGCCCTGCTCGGCGCTCGACCCGGCGTCGACGGCGGCCGTCGAAAACCTGATGCTGGCGCTCAAGACGGCCTACACGCTGGTTGTCGTCACACATAACATGGCGCAGGCGGCGCGCGTGTCGGACGTCACCGCGTTCCTGTCCGTCACCCAGCCGGGCCGCCCCGGCGAGTTGATCGAGGCCGGCCCGACGAAGCGAATCTTCAACGACCCGCTGAAGCAGGCCACCCGCGACTACATCGACGGCAAGTTCGGGTAAGGGCGCGTGCCCGCCAGCCGGTAGGCTGGCACCATGACTTCCTCGGTGGCCGAACACCTTTCGGCGTTGATCCAGATCCCCACGGTGTCGGCGTCGATTGCTGACACCGGTATCGAGCCTTTCGAGCGCCTGATGGCCGCACTGCCGCAGATGTACCCGAAGCTGCACCAGCGCCTGACGTGCGAGCGCATCGGCAACCTGGGCTGGCTGTATCGGTGGGTTGGCAGTGACGTGTCACTGGCGGCCGAGCCGGTCGTGCTGATGGCTCATTTCGATGTCGTCCCGGTGGATTTGGCCGACCCTTGGACGCACCCGCCTTTCGACGGGGTCATCGCCGACGGGAAGGTTTTCGGGCGCGGCGCCCTGGACGACAAGGGTGCCCTGACGGTGCTGCTGGACGCGGTGGAACACCTTGTCAGTGACGGTTTCCGGCCCGCCCGGGACGTCTATTTGAGTATCTGTGGCAACGAGGAGACCTTCGGTGACGCGGCCGCCGGCGTCGCCGAGACGATGCGGCAACGGGGCCTGACGCCCTGGTTCGTGCTGGACGAGGGCGGGGCCGTGGTGGACGCGCCGTTGCCCTTCGTCAAAGTGGCCTCGGCGATGGTCGGCGTGGGCGAAAAGGGCGTCATGACGGTGCAGCTCAGTGCTGCCGCCGAGCCTGGCCACGCATCCGCCCCGGGCCGGTTCACGGCCGTGTCGCGGCTGGCCCGGGCCGTCAACCGTCTTGCCCCGACGACGTTCCCGGCCCACCTGCCGACGGCCATCGGCGCGATGCTGGCCGCGTTCGTGCCCCACACGCGCGGCCCGGCGGCCAAGGCGCTGCAGGCCATGATCAAGGCGCCCGCGGCGACGGCGCAACTGTTCGCCCGTCTGGGCGGCGAGCCGGCGGCGCTGGTGCGCACCACTGTCGCGGCGACAATGATCTCGGGTGGGACGGCGTCGAACGTGCTGCCGTCGTCCGCCACCGCCACGCTGAACCTTCGGGTGGCCATGGACGAGACCGTCGACGCCGTCATGGCCCGTCTGAAGCGCGCCATCAACGACAAAGGCATCACCTTGACACTGGTCGAGGGGTCGGGGCCGTCGCCGCAATCTCCGACGGACGGGCCCCAGTTCGCGGCGCTGACGGCGGCCGTCAATGCCTCATACCCCGACGCCGTCACCGTCCCGTACGTCATGATGGCGGCCACCGATTCGCGTCACTTCCAGAAGTTCTCGCCGGCCGTCTACCGGTTCGCGCCGCTGGCCATGACGGCCGCCCAGCGGGCCAGCATCCACGGCATCGACGAGTGGGTGACGGTCGACTCGCTGGAGCGCGGCGTGCCGTTCTACCAACACTTGATCCAAACCACAGGGGGCGCAGCATGAGCACACCGGTTGCAAGCGTCGACAAACCGTCGGTGAGGGGCGTGGCGTCCGTCGTCGGTTTTCTGGCGTTCGTCGAGTTCACGTCGGGCATTTTGCAGGGCTATTACACGCCGATTTTCACGAACGTCGCGCGGTTCCTGACCGTGCCGGACGCGGACGTCAACTGGCTTGAGGGCACGCAGTTGATGCTGTCGGCCATCGTCGTGGTGATGTTCGCCAAGCTGGGCGATATGTTCGGCCACAAGCGCATGCTGCTGGTGTCCACCGCCGTCACAGCGCTGGCCGCGGTGGCGCTGACGTTCACACGGACGTTCCCGGAATACCTGGTGGCCTGGACGTTCATGGGTGCCTATGTGGCCTGGCTGCCGCTGGAAATCGCCCTGATCTGGTTCCGTTCAAGGGGACGCGACAAGCCGGCGGCCGTCACCCGTCTGGCGGCGGGTGTCCTGGTGGCGGCGCTGGAAATCGGGGCGATCGCCGGGGCCTTGTCGGCCGGCGCCCTGGCCGACAGTGGCTGGTCCGTCCCACAGATGCTGTGGCCGCCCGCCATCGCCGTGTGCCTGTGTTTCGTCGTCGTGCTGTTCGGCGTCAAAGAGACGGAATCGCCCGGCGGGCATTTCGACACCGGCGGCGCCGTGCTGATTGCCGTCGCCCTGCTGGCGCTGACGGGCGGGCTGTCGCTGCTGCGCATACTGGGGCCGGGCAGCGTCTGGTCGTGGGTGGCGGTGGCCGTCGGGCTGGCGCTGCTGTGGCCGTTCGTCGCCTACGAGTCGCGGCAGGCCGAGCCGCTTATCGACGTCGCCTTGTTCAAGAACCCGGCGCTGTGGCCGGTGTTCGCCACGGCCGGCCTGTTCGGGGTCTCGATTTTGGGCGCGCAAACCCCGCTTTCCACCTTCGCCAGGACGGATCCCGCCGTCGGCTACGGCCTTGGGGCGTCGGCTGGGCAGACGTCCATTCTGGTGGGCGGGTACGTGTTGTCCCTTGTGGTTGGGGCATTGCTGTTCCCGGTGGTGACACGCTGGGTGCGCCCAAGGGTGACGCTGATAGGCGCGTCCCTGCTGGTGGCCGTCGGGTATTTGGCGTTCCTGCCGCTGCACGCGACGTTCAGCGAGGTGCTGACAAACATGCTGATCGCCGGTGTCGGCTCTGGCGCGCTGGTGGCGGCATTGCCGGCGACGGCGGCGGCCGCCGCGCCACAACACCAGACGGGTGTGGCGACGGGTTTGACCAACGCGGTGAAGACGCTGGGCGGCGCGGTGGCGTCGTGCGTCTTCGGCATCGCGCTGCTGCGCAACGTCACGCAGCCGGGCCAGACGGCGGGCTCGTACAGCGGCTACCTGACGGTGTGGACGCTGTGCGGCGTGACGGCCCTGGTGGCGGCGGTCGTCCTGCTGTTCGTCCCCAAGACGGCCTTCTCGGACAACCGGTAGACTTGACGCTCATGAGCGACGCCCCCCTGGAAGTTTCCGTTTCTGAGCAGACGGCTATCCGTTTGGGCAAGCGGTCTCGTCTGCTTGACGCGGGGTTGCAGCCGTACCCCGTCGACCTGCGCCGCAGCCACACACTGGCGCAGGTTCGCGAACACTGGGGGCACCTGGAATCCGGGGAAGAAACACAAGATGTCGTCACGATAGGCGGGCGCGTCGTCTTCCAGCGCAACACCGGCAAGCTGTGCTTCGCGACCCTTCAGGACGGGTTCACCGCCGCCGACAACGGGGAACGGCTACAGGTGATGTTGTCGCTGGCCGAGGTCGGCGAGACGGCCCTGGAGGCCTGGAAGGACGACGTCGATCTGGGCGATTTCGTGTGGATCCAGGGGCGGGTGATCTCGTCCAAGCGGGGCGAGCTTTCGGTCCTGGCGAACCAGTGGCGCATGGCGTCCAAGGCGCTGCGGCCGCTGCCGACGCTGCACAAGGATCTGTCGGAAGAAACGCGCGTGCGCGCCCGTCACACCGACCTTATCGCCCGTCCGGAAGCCCGCCAGATGGTGCGCGACCGTGCCGCGGTGCTCAAGTCATTGAGGTCGTCACTAGGGCAAATGGGCTATCTCGAAGTCGAGACGCCGATACTGCAGCTTGTCCACGGCGGCGCCAAGGCCCGGCCGTTCGTGACGCACCTGAACGCCTTCGACATCGACATGAGCCTGCGCATCGCCCTGGAATTGCACCTGAAGCGCGCCATGGTCGGCGGCGCCGACCGCGTCTTCGAGATCGGGCGCATCTTCCGCAACGAGGGCGTCGATTCCGCCCACAGCCCCGAGTTCACCATGCTTGAGGCCTACGAAAGTTGGGGCGACCAGTTCACCATCGCCGACATGACCAAGCGGCTCATCATGGACGCCGCCGACGCGTTGGATCGTCACCGGATCGAACGCCCGGACGGCACCGTCATCGATCTGGACGGTGAATGGCGTTGGCTGCCCATGTTCGACGGGCTGAGCAAGGCCGTCGGCGAGGACGTCACCGTCACCACCCCCATCGAGCGCCTCGTCGCGCTGGCCAACCAGTTCGACGTCCCCATCGACCAGAAGTGGGGCGCCGGCAAGCTCGCCATGGAACTGTTCGAGCATCTCGTCGAGCCGTCACTGATTCAGCCGACGTTCGTCTGCGACTACCCGTCCATCGCCCAGCCGCTGGCCCGCCCGCACCGGGCCACGCCCGGCTTGGTCGAGGCCTGGGACCTGATGATCGGCGGCGTCGAACGGGCCACAGGTTTCTCGGAACTGATCGACCCGGTCATCCAGCGGCAGGTGTTGACGGCCCAATCGCTGGCCGCCGCCGCCGGTGACGCCGAGGCCATGCAGCTGGACGAGGACTTCCTTGTCGCACTCGAACAGGGCGTGCCACCCATGGGTGGCATGGGTTTGGGCATCGATCGCATTATGATGCTATTTAGCGGTGCAGGTATCCGCGAAACGATCCTCTTCCCTCTACTTAGGCCCTAAGGGGTGAACTCCCATAGACCCGACCTGGCGCGATGACGCAGCAGACGCGGCGATCGATGACCTCGACCGCCGTTGGTCGGCGACCCTGGACGCCTTCGAGGCCGGGCCGAAAGCCAAGCCATTGGCCACCAAACCGCGCTTGCCCGGCTTGGGTCGTTCGGCCTGGGCGCGCGGCCTCAATCGATCGCAGCAGGCCGCGGTTTCAGCGATGACCAGCCCCGGCGGTTGCCTGGTGTGGGCGCAGCCCGGCACCGACAAGGCGTCCGTGGTCGCGGCTGCCGTGGGCGCGGCGATCGACAAGGGCCGCACCGTTTTGCTGACGTCGCCCGACGGACGTGCCGTCGACGAGGCCCTGACAAGGCTGATCACCGTCAGCAAGGACGTCCGGGGCAACTTCCGGCCGGGGATAGTGGTGCGTCTGCCTTATGGTGAAGTCGCACAAGCCGTCGATGATCACCCACATATGGTGGACGACAAGGCCGCCGCTGCCCTGGTTCATCGCGACCAGCGGCTGGCGACGATCGCGCGCACCGAACAAGCCAACCATGATGACCCGGTGCGCTCGAACGAGCTTTGGCTGCGCCTGCGGGTACAAGAGGACGACAAGGACGGCGCGATCCGCCGGCTGGACGAACAGAGCGTTGTCTACGACGAATGGCTGGATTGGACGAACCGCCGCACCCTGTTGCGGCACGAGCGCGACGAACTGCTGGATTCCATCACGGCCACCAACAAGACCCTCGCCACCTATGACGGCGCCGACCTCAAGGTGACAACTCTGAGTGCCGAACTTTCGGCCGAACGTCGGCAACGCGACACCCGTATCCGTCAGGTGCAGGCGCTGACCGCCCAAATGGACGCGGCAACCCGGGAACGCGCCGCCCAACAGGCGCAACTGGCGGAGGTCAAGGGCCTCGGTGCCGAATGGGACCACCAGCGGGCGGCACTGGAAAGTTCGATCGATGAACTGAGCGAATTCATCGACGACGCCGGCACCGCCCTGCGGGGGCCACGCGAGGAATTGGTCACGCACGAAGCCCGGGCAACCTCCATCGAGCAGCGGTTGAACGACGCGTTGAGCGTGCAGGACGCCCGAGACACCGTCGAGCAACGGCTGACGGATTTGCAACGCGAGGTCAACCTGCGAAACCTTCAGATGCGCGATTGCGAGCAGGAGATGGCCGTGCGCCGCCGGGTTCTGGGCGATCCGCCGGCCTGGCTGGTGCGCTACCAGCAGGCCGAGGCCGACGGCAAATTCGCCCAGGTACACCGTTGGGGTGAATCGGCCCAGCAGGTTGCGCAGTTGGACGACGAGCTTGTCCGTCTGACGGCACAGCGCGCCAAGGTCGAGGCCGACTATCAGCAGCAGTGGTTGGCCCTGCCGGCCGAAGCGGAAGTCGTCGCGGCCCCGCTGGATGCCCTGGTGCTGGAGGAAGGCCTGGCCACCCGACGTTTCGATGTCGTCATCATCGACGACGCCGGTTATGCGGACGCGGCCAAGGTGAGTTTCGCCGCCAGCCTGGCCGACCGGACGTGCGCAATCCTGGGCGGCCCTGCCGCCGCCATAGGCGGGCCCGCCGCCCCGCTGGACTGGGCAGATGACCTGGATGGCACCGCCTACGCCCCGGCCGTCGGCGACCCGGACGAACCGGATGAGCCGTACCCGTGGCGGGTGGCGGCTGTTCCGGCCACAGCGGCGCCGCCGGCCGTCGAGCCGGAACCAAAGTATGAGGCCGAACCCGAGGACGACCGCAACATCTTCGCCCTGGCCGGCATCACCGACCTGGCGTCAGCCGAAAAGCACCCCCGCTGCATCGTGCTGACGTAACCACGTCTTCGCAGGATCTGCCCTTACATCCAGTCGGGGGCGTCGATGCCCAACAAGTCCAAGCCGCTGGCCATGACGGCCTTCATGGCCGCGCACAGGGCCAGGCGGGACGCCCGGGTGGCCGGTTCGGCGGTCAGCACCGGGCATTGCTCGTAGAAGGCCGAATACTTGGTGGCCAGGTCGAACAGATACAAGCACAGTTTGTGCGGGGTCAACTGGCTGGCCACCTCGGTGACGGCTTCGCCGAAGCCCGTCAGCGCCAGCGCCAGGTCGATTTCGGCCGGTTCGGTGATCGTCTCGACTTCGCCCCAAGCCAGGCCGTCCTTCTTGGCGTGGTTCAGGATGTTGGCGGGCCGGGCGTGGGCGTATTGCAGGTAGGGGCCGGTGTCGCCGGTGGTTTTGGTCATGCGCTCGGCGTCGAATATGTAGTCCTTCTGCAGTTGGTTCGACAGGTCGGCGTACTTGATGGCGGCGAGTGCAACGGCGGGGGACGCGACGCGCTCGGCCTCGTCCAGCAGGTCGTCGAGGTGGGCGGCGGTGCCCTCGCGGGTCTTGAACGGGCGCCCGTCCGCGCCCTGCACCATGCCGTAGCCGACGTGCTGGACGACCACGTCGTCGGGCAGATAGCCGGCGCGACGGCAGACGCCGAAGACCAACTCGAAGTGGCCGTGCTGGCGGGCGTCCGTGACGTAGATCAGGCGGTCTGCGTGCAGGTCGTCGACGCGGTGCTTGAGAGCGGCGACATCGGTGACGTCGTAGCCGTAGCCGCCGGCGCTGTTGCGGATGATCGCCGGCGCGTCGAACCCGTCCACGAAAACCACCAGCGCGCCCTGGTCGTGGACGGCTATGCCTCGGGCCTCCAGGTCGTCGGCAATGCCCGCCAGCATGTGGTTGTAGCTGGATTCGCCGGCGATGTCATCATCCGTCAGCAGCACGCCCAGGCGGCGGTAGGTGTCGTTGAAGCCCTTGAGCGAGATTTCGATCAGCCGGTGCCAGACGGCTCGCGTCGCCTCGTCCCCGGATTGCAGGGCGACGACGCGGGCCCGTGCGCGCTCGGCGAAGGCGGGGTCGGCGTCCAGGTGGGCATTGGCGCGCAGATACAGAGCCTCGGCGCCGGGCAGGTCGAGGCTGTCGAGGTCGAGGTTCTCGTCCCCGATCTGCTCGATCAGCATGCCGAACTGGCGTCCCCAATCGCCCATGTGGTTTTGCGGAATGACGGTGGTGCCGACGGCCCGCAGCACGCGGACGAAGCAGTCGCCGATGATCGTGGTGCGCAGGTGCCCGACGTGCATCTGCTTGGCGACATTGGGGGACGAGTAGTCGACGATCGCGGTCTGGTGCGGCTCCAGCGGGGTGACGCCCAACGCCTTGTCGGCCATCATTTCGTTGACGGCCTTCGCCAGGACGTCCGGCCGCACGCGCAGGTTCAGGAACCCGGGCCCGGCGATCTCGACGGGCAGGCAGAGGTCGTCGATGTCGAGGGCGGCGACGAGTTCTGTTGCCACCTGGCGCGGGTTCGCGCCGCGATCCTTGGCCAGCCGCAGCGCCACATTCGACTGGAAATGCCCGAACTCAGGTTTGGTGGCGGGCCGCAACTCGGGGTCCACCCCGGCGACAGCCGTCAACCGGGCAGCAAGCATTTCAGTCAAAGAAACCACGGGTTCCATTCTTCCATGTCAGGCCAAGCCACGCGCAGAGCGTCGGCACTCTGCCGCGGCTGCTCCCGCGGCCGCCTTCGCCGGCTGACCGGTTGCGTTTTGTTTTCTGCCGCAGCCACTCGCGCGCCGACCTTCGCCGGCTTACGGCCCCACACCACCTACGGTGGCGCGGGATCGAATGTCTTCTTCCGCGCTTTGACGGTGGTTACCAGTAGGGACGGGCTGTCTGCCGTCCGCGCCTTTCTGCAGTTACTTACTTTCTTGGTGACGCTGACTGCCACTATTTGTTGCGTCTTTCTGTCAGACATTCTGGGTGCCAACTTAAGAACCGCCCCAGCCGTCCACAAATAGTGACAGTCACAAGCAGACTCACACCGAGCGCAACCACCCACCCAAGTCGCGGAAGATCATTTCGAAGACAAACCCCCGAAAGGGGGTGCGTCAGCACAAGCCGGCGAACGCCGGCGCGGGAGTGGGTGCGCAAGAAGACAAAACGCGACTACCAGCGGCGGCAGACCGCAGACGCAACAGACCATCCCAGATTCACAAACCACCGCCTCGACAGCCCAAAACCGTCCTCCCACCGTCGAAGCGGCTATCTCTGAAACAAAACCGCCCATCCCACGCCAAAAACCACCGCCTCGACCCCGTCCCGCCCCAAAACCGGCGCCGACGCGGCGGTTTCTGAAGGCAGGGGACGGCGAATGCACGCGGCGAAGGGGGACACCCACGCAACGTCCGAGAGTAGACTCTGCTGATTGTGCCAAAAGAAACCATTGAACTGATGCCGGGGACGCCGGCGGGGACGCGTCCTTGGGCGGCCGTCTGGTCGATGCTGATCGGCTTTTT
>Ga0123357_10014782_pt1 | contig 10204 bp, 6 predicted proteins | sample TergutEmb28metaG_FD_89873 | JGI IMG/M metagenome (GOLD analysis project Ga0123357, IMG submission 89873) | Embiratermes neotenicus P4 segment gut microbial communities from Petit-Saut dam, French Guiana - Emb289 P4 | ecosystem: Host-associated > Arthropoda: Insects > Digestive system > Gut ... | reverse complement strand
CAGCGACCGCGCTTTTTCGTTGTAGCGTGCGAGGTCGTCGCGGCACATATAGACCTCGCCACGCACTTCCAGCAACGGTGGGGCTTTTCCCACAAGGCGCAAAGGAATGTCACGGATGGTTTTGAGATTCTGCGTCACGTCCTCGCCCGTCACGCCGTCGCCACGGGTCGCACCCTGCATGAAAATGCCGTGCTCAAAGCGCAGGTTGACGGCCAGCCCGTCAAATTTCAATTCTGCCACGTATTCCACTTCCACGGCATCCGTACCTGTCAGTTCCAGTTCGCGGCGTACCCTTGAATCAAAATGCTCGGCTCCGCTTGCACCAGTATCGGTTTCGGTCTGGATGGAAAGCATGGGTACGGCATGCGTAACCGGGGCGAACTGCGCAAGCGGCCTGCCGCCGACCCGCTGCGTAGGGGAATCGGGCACAACTAGTTCCGGGTGCGTGGCCTCCAGTTCCCGCAATTCGCGGAACAGGGCGTCATAGGCCGAATCGGGAATCGTCGGTGCATCCAGTTCGTAATAGGCACGGTCATGTGTTTCGATTTCGCGGCGCAACCACTGCACGCGATCCAACGTCCCGGCGCTAATGCTCATGCGCTGAACAGACGACGCGCCAATGAGCCGCCGGGCGGGATGCCTTCCTCGCTCATGCGCGTCTGATAGTGGCGGATGCGGGTACGGATTGCATTGATGGATTCCGCACCAAAAGGCCGCCCGTTGTCATCGACCACATCGGCTCCAAGTTTTTTAGCGAGATGAACCGCAAAACGCATCATCTCCTCAAACTCGCTGGCGGCATCGATGACGCGCGGCAGGTCTAGAATCAGATTCAAGCGCCGTGTCCGCAGCCCCGCCATCGTGCTCCGCTCAAAAAGCGCCGTCTCGCCGTTGCTCAACATATACAGGGTACGGCTATCAGCAGCGCGGGCGTGGAAAGAGCCATCGCCTTCCAGCCGTAAACCTTCTGCTTCAGCAAGCGTAAAGATATGGCTTCCCAGCATCGGCTGCATGGCGACGAGATTGATGGCGATCTGTACGTCAACTTCGGCGCAAAAACGGTCAAGCGCTTTGGCATTCTCCAAGATTTCGGCACGCGAAGGGATGCCAGCCGGAACCGAACGGAACTGGTCGGCAAGGCGTTGCACGCCACGGGTATAGCGCAGGAAGTCACCCTCGCTGACCACGCCTCCCCGGTCGACCAGTTGCAGCGCGGCCAGGAACCAATGATGCGCGCCAACGGCATTCCCGTTGATCCTGCGCCACTGGTTCTCGCGGTCATCGAACGCATACCAGCGCAAGGGCCGCGAAATCTCGTCGAACACCTCGGCCTGTGCTGCCCAAAAACGCGGCACTTCGATGGGTTCTACAGCCTCGATACGAATACAGCAATCGATACGAGGGTTGAGCCTGTCAGGCAAAGGCGGGTGCACCCGCTGCCTGGGTGGCTGGTTATAGATCTGTTGGTTGCGCTTGCCCTCCAGCGATACAGCTATTTGACCATCAGCATCGCCCCTGTCATGCCCGTTTATCGCCTGCTTCCCGTTCTCTGGTTCACTCAGTGCGGAAGGGATTTCACTGTCATCCACCCTTTCGCGCAAGGGGTCGCGCTGGGCGTTTGGAAGCGCGCGGTTAGCGCGATACCAATATCGTTTTTCCTGCCATTTATTGAAACCGATGATACCCGCGACGACGGCAACGATGATTCCGATCAATGCGACTTGCAGTGTATTCATACTTACCGCGCCTTTTTCATTGTTGTCCTGCTATTTTCCCATCATGCCACTGCCTGTTCAGCCATGCGCATTGCGGCCTCAATATCGACTTCCACCACTCTTGATACGCCCTGTTCTTGCATGGTGACCCCAACCAGTTGCTGCGCGGCCTCCATCGTAATCTTATTATGGGTGACAAAGACGAATTGTGTCTGCACTGACATATGTTTCACCATTTCGGCATAGCGCCCGGTATTGGCATCATCCAATGGGGCATCGACTTCGTCGAGCATACAGAATGGCGCCGGGTTGAGTTGAAACATAGCAAATACCAGCGCAATCGCGGTCAAAGCCTTCTCCCCACCAGACAGCAACTGAATAGAAGCGTTCTTCTTGCCGGGGGGCTGCGCCACGATCTGAATACCCGCATCAAGAATCTCCTCACCAGTCAACACCAGCACCGCCCGCCCACCGCCAAAGAGCTGCGGGAATAGCCTGCCAAAATGCTCATTAACCGTATTGTATGTCGCTTGCAGCATTTCGCGTGTTTCCCTGTCGATACGGCGAATAGCATCTTCCAGCGTTCCAATGGCCGTGAGCAGGTCATCGTTCTGGGCATCCAGGTAAGATTTACGTTCGGCAGCGGTGCGCAGTTCTTCGACTGCGGCGAGGTTGACCGCGCCCAGGGCGGCGATTTCCCGTCCAAGCCGCGCCACTTCACGTTGCAAAGCATTTTCGCTGGGTGATCCAATCAACAGCGGGGCCAGCGCGGCTTCATCGGCTCCCGCCTCTGCCAACCTCTCGTCGAACTGCGCAGCAGCCAATTCCGCCGCCTGCGCCTCCAGTCGCAAATCAGCCACGCGCGCACGCAGGGGCGCTACTTCGTGTTCGGTGCGCAAGCGCAGTTCTTCGATCCCGCGCAGGGTAGCCACTGCCTGTTCAAGCGCGTCACGGCATCCAGCCAAGGCTGTTTCGCGACTGCCACGCACATCGAGAGCCGTTTGTAGGGCTTCCAAGCAAAGGCTGTCGTCGGTAGCCTCTAATTCCGTTTCACGATCCTTGCGTTCGCTGACGATTTTTTCGAGCTGTTCACCCGCCAGTTGGAGGTTGCGGACATTGTCTTCGAGCTTGCCCGCGCACTCGCGCTCCGAAAAACGAGTCTCCTGAAGTTCACGCACAAGCGACTGTTCCAGCGCGCGAAGGTCGCGCAGGGCATTATCGCGCTCGCGCAGGGCATCAATAGCTGCATCGAGTTGCGTGCGTTGCAATCCGGCCAGTTCGGTGGCACGGGCGTGTTCGAGTTCGGCCTGCACATGGCGCCCGCGCTCGCCCTCTTCCTGGCGCAGCAATTCGGAAAGGTCGCTTTCGAGCCGCACGCGCTGTTCTTCCGCACGGTTTGCCGCCTGGACGAGTTTGAGGGCTTCGACTTCACCAGCGTGGCGAGCCCCTTGTGCAGTCTGAGCCTCACCCCGCAAAGCGTCGGTCCGGGACTGCGCGTCGGCAGCGGCAGACTCCGCGTCGCGCAACATTTGCTGCGTACCACGCAGTTCGTCTTCACGTATTCGCAGGTGTTCGATAAGTTCATCAATTTCGCGCTGCCGTTCGATGAGCCCGTGCGTGCGGTTATCTGGGACGAAGTGCGCCAGCATCCCGCGGCTCAACATCTGCCCGCGTGTGCTGATCAGGTACGTGCCAGGAGCCAGCGTAGCGCGGCGGGGGAGCCATTCGTCAAGCCGCTCGACCGCAAACCAGCCGCGCAGCCAGTCGGCAAGCAAGGCATCCTGCGCACCATCCCCAGTGAGCACCATATCGCTCAAGGCCGTTGCGCCCATTGGCACAGGTAGCGAACCATCTGGCATGATATCTGCGAAGCCAAGCGTCAATGCGTCCGGCGGCGGGTCATCAAGGAGGCCGGAAACAAGCAAACCACTCTCTTCCGTCAGCCGCGCCGCCAAGCGTTCGCGCAACACGGCTTCTATTGCGGCCTCCCAACCCGGTTCGACTTTTATCGAACGCCACAGCGGCAACAAATCGCTATGTCCGTGACGGGCGAGCCAGTCATCAAGTTCGCCCTGCGCAGTAACCTGGGACTGAAGCTGCGTCAATGCGTTATATCGTGCGCGCGATTCGGTGAGACGGTGCTGCGCTGCGTTCATGGTTTCGAGCGCCTTCCGGAGCGCCTCCCGAAGCGTGGGCTGGCGCGCCTGCGCATCAATCAGTTCCTGCTGCAAGGTTTCGCAACGTTCACGCAAAGTATCGAGCTGAGCTTGGTTCTCGGCGAGCCGTACTGGGTCAGGGCCTTCAATCGCGCCACGTTCGCTGTCGAGCTTTGCACGGCGCGAGGAGAGCGCATCGAGCGCCCGTCCGGCGTGGACGCGATTGGCTTCTTCCACCCGCAATTGCTGTTCGACCGCCCCTAGTTCGCGCCGTACCGATGCCACAGTGGCATCAGCGTCACGCCAGGCGGTTTCGAGTTCCGGCTGCCGGTCGGAAACTTCCTGATGGCGAGCCTCGGCCTGTTCGGCGCGTAAGGCGGCATTCTCGGCCAGGGCTTCCCAACGCATGCGCTCGGCCTCCAGCGCCTCGCGCCGGGTGCGCCAATGGTCACAGTCAATATCGAGTTGTTTGATGCGGGTTTCGAGTCTCTGCCGGGTTTCACCCAAATGCTGCAATTCAGCTTCGAGCCTGGAGACTTCTGCGCTGGCGGCATAAAAGCCGCCCTGTGCAATGTTGACGGATTCGGATGCGCCCAGATGCCCACTCCTTGCCTCTTCAGTCGCGTTTTCCAGTTCCTGCAAACAGGCGTTGTCAGTATCGATGCGGGCAGTGCTATCGCGCAGTTCCCCCATCACGCGGTCAAGCCCAGCACGTGCCTCGTTGCGCTTGATGAGCCAGAGCAATTGCTGGCGCTCGCGCAGGGCAGCATCGAACGCCTGATAGCGTTCGGCGGTAGCGGCTTGAACTTCGAGATGGTTGATACGTTCGCCCAGTTCGAGGCGGATATCGTCGAGACGGGCGAGGTTGTCACGCGCATCAGAAAGCCGCCCCTCAGTTTCGCGACGACGTTCCCGGTAGCGGGTAACGCCAGCGGCCTCTTCGAGAAAGCCCCGAATTTCTTCCGGGCGCGCCTCGATGATGCGCGAGATCATACCTTGCTCGATGATTGCGTAGGCGCGGGGACCCAGCCCGGTTCCGAGGAACAGGTCGATCACGTCGCGGCGGCGCACATGGAGGTTGTTGATGTAATAGGTGGATTCGCCGCTGCGTTCCAAGACACGGCGCACGGCGATTTCGGCGTAGTGTGCCCACTGTCCCCCAGCGCGGCCAACGGCATTGTCGAACACCATTTCCACGCTGGCACGCGACACCGGTTTGCGAGTCGTAGAGCCGTTGAAAATGACGTCCTGCATGGATTCACCACGCAACGCCGAAGCGCGGGTTTCCCCTAGCACCCAACGCACCGCATCAATGATGTTTGATTTGCCGCAACCGTTTGGGCCAACCACGCCGACCAGATTCCCGGGAATGAGCACCGTTGTCGGATCGACGAAAGTTTTGAAACCGGCGAGTTTGAGCTTGGACAGGCGCAAGGTTGGACGAATGAGGCGATGGAACGACGGCTAAACGGCAAGGGCGGAAGGAACCGCTTCAAATTTTAGTAAATGATACCACCCACGCCCACAAGATCATGTGCATCCGGACATTGAGCCCCAGTCTTCAAGCCGTGAAACCCCATAATACAGTTACTTCGAACCGAAATCGTAATCGCCATCCTTCATGACACCCACTGTGAGTGCATTACCGTTTTTAATGAATTTATCATATCCCTGCTTGAGGTTGTGCCAAAAGGCAAGCATTTCGGGCTGTTTCCGATAAATAGCCTCGTACTTTTCCATGTTTTCCTGCGTCATCTGGAACGGAAAGATATAGACGGGAATCGTCTTTTGCCCACTGTTACGGGCATAGACTGCGTATAGATAGATTTCCTCGATCACAGTATTGGTCATGGGCAAGCAGCCTACCGTCACGCAGGAACCGTGAATGAAAATGTCGCCCCCCAGATCGGCGGCATGCGCTTTCAGTTTGTCTGCAGCATTAGGGTAGTCGATTCCAAGCGAAAGATGAAAGTTGCTTGCCGGATTGAAGCGGTTAATCCGGTAAAAACCTTCCGGCACCTGCCAATCCCCTACCCGCCTTTTAGGTCCAGGTTTTCCAGAAGAGGCACAGACAGGGTAGGAAGCCAGTTTTTCGTAGCTCGCCGCATCCGAGCCTTTCGCGTAGATGTCCAGGATAGCTTCGGCCTTGTAAGCAACGATGAGGATATTGAGGCCGGTACTTTTCAGCCCATGTGCGCCAAGCCTGCGGTCAAGGGCGTCCGCCTTGCTCCGAAATGCTCCCTTCACTCGCGCATATTGCTTCTGTTGCCCCAAGAAATCCATGTCCGTGTCGCGCCCGGCATGAGCCCGCACCGACACCGCCATCAGGACGAGGGCTACCAACAAAACCCAAACAATGTGGAGGATACGTATCAATACAGTAATTTGTATCATTTTCCCAACGGCTCCGTTTCATGGCTGTCACCCATGTTTTCAGTTCGCTATACTACATACAATGCATAGTGTAAGTAAAATCCTTAACGATTCGAAGCAAAATGTAACGCCTACTTATGTCGATATAAAGATAGCAACGTAGTGCCGTTTTTGAATATCCTTGTTGCCTGTAGGTGTAGTTCATTGATATTGAAACGTTTTATTTTCTATTAACCGGAATGGGTCATGGTGGGCATCTGGCATCAACCGCGAAGAGTATCAAAAAATATTGCGGTTAACCGCATGTCGTTAATTATTCCTATTGTATAGTATATAGAGGTTGTACTATACTTTAGATCATTCGGGCATCCACATGGAGACCGATTAGCTGTAACCTCAACAAAGAGGACGTTTCCCCCGTAACCCCGTAAAGGACAATGACATGAAAGCTACAGAACAGCCCATTGACGTGCGTGAAATTCGCCGTAAACTTGGCCTTAACCAGTCTCAATTCTGGTCGAAGATCGGCGTCACCCAAAGTGGTGGTTCGCGCTATGAAAGCGGGCGCAATATCCCCCGCCCTGTTCAGGCTCTCCTGCGCTTGGTGCATATCGAGCAGATCGACATCACTAAAGTCAAAAAGGAAGACTTCGACGTCGCGGAGTACCTTAAGACCACCAACCCCGAAATGTACAAAAACCTGAAGAAGGAGGCTCGTGCTTCAAATTCAAAAAAGAAAAAGACTGCTTGACTCCGGAAGTACCGCGATAGCGGGAAAATCGAACCGACTAGCCAACAGGCCAAGGCCAGATGTGCTAAGCCTGTTTTCCAGGAAGGTTCCTTCTCCTTCAGACTTTGGTCATGGGCTGACGTGGATTGTTAGCCCTTTTTCTTTGGCTCTTGATGCAATCCTGTCGAATTCTTTTGCCGACAAGGGGCTAATATGCGTAGCAGCAGGCTGTAGCGATGGTCGGGCAACGCCATAAAGTAAGACGCCCCGGATTGCTGCGCTTGCACCCGTCAGCACATCAAGCCAGGCATCAAGCTCGGCATCGTCCGGCGGTAGGCCGTCCCAACAGAAAACGCAAGTTTGCACCCAGGTTGAACACAAGTCCGCGCATGTCCTCAGGTTGCGGGCTATCGTCTCAGGAGCCAACCTGACACCGTTGATCCGCTCGATGGCATCTGCCTTGCCCGCGTCGACCTTGAACCAGGTTTCACCACCTGCTTGCCCAAACCGACGGATACCTTCCCGCACCCGCGCCTGCCCAAGCAGGCTGCCATTGGTAATCAAACGCAAGGCTACCGACGGGCCAAGGCCAAATTCAGCATGCAACCGAACCGCCAGAGCCACGGCATCCACAAATTCCTTCGCGCTGGTCGGCTCGCCATTGCCCGAAAAAGCGATATCCCGCAATGCCCGTGCCTCCTCTGGCGCGTTATGGAGCAGCCAATCTTCCCGGCACACGGCAGTAAGGAAAGCGCGCAACTCAAATTCGAGTCTTGTAAGGTCGATTTTCGGCGCCTCGCCCCGTATCAACCCAGGCACCTGACAATAGACGCATTGCCAGTTGCAGGCGTTGTTCGGATTGAGATTAATGCCTATTGATACCCCGCCCGCTCGCCGGGAAAGCACTGGATAAACATACGAGAACCCGTCCAAGGCACGGTTGTGGTTGAAAACAGTCAGCATTTCCCGTCCACCCTGTCATACCCCATCCAACCGTTCCGCAATGCCCTGGTTGCCTTGTCCAGTTTGGTTTCTAGGCTCAGCTTAACCGTATCCAACGGTGCAGGAGCCAGCTCAAGTTCGAAACGCATCAACTCGTCACGCCGAAAGGCATGGATTTCGATTCGGTTGCCGGCGTGGCGGCGCTCCAGCATTTTCGACAAACTACTGCTATCGATCCGCAGGCCATCGACGGCTATCAGCGTGTCCCCTGCCGACAACCCTGCCCTTTGTGCAGGGCCACCCTCATAGGCTGTCGCTATACGCGCCGTCTTACCTTCGCCCAACTTAATGCCCATTGACGGTGTGCCGCTAGCAGCCTCGATCCGGCAGCGTATGCCGAAGGGCTTGAACCACTTTGCCAGCGGCAGGTCGTCCGTCCCCTCCACTGCCTTATGCAGCCAGCGCGCAATTTTGCTGCCACTGATTTCCGCGACCATATCGAAAACGCCTTCTTCGGGCACACCTACACCGGTTAGGCCATAACGCCGCCACAATGCGCGCATCACCCCATCGAGACTGCAACGGCCCGTGCTTTCCAGGCGCAGCCGACAATCCAGCACAAGCGCAATCAGGGCCCCCTTGGCGTAATAGCTGACGATAGCATTGGGTGAATTCTCATCTTGCCGGTAATAATGCGTCCAGGCATCGAACGAGGATTGCCCCACGCTCTGCCGAGCCCGCCCCGGTGTTTTCAGCACTGAGGAGATGTTTTTCTCCAGCAAACCAAGGTAATCGCCAACACTAATGGCTCCAGAACGTACCAAGGCAAGATTGTCATAATACGAAGTGATACCTTCGAAAGCCCACAGCAACCGGGTATGGTTTTCGCGTGAAAGGTCATGAGGTTCAAACACTGCTGGCCTGATTCGTTTGACGTTCCAGAGATGGAAATATTCATGGCTGCACAGGCCGAGGCAAGCCATATAACCGTCGGAAACCTTCTTCATGCCGGGATACGGCAGGTTGTCCCGGCGGATAATGATGGCCGCCGAAGCACGATGTTCGAGGCCGCCATAACCTTCATCCACAGCTCGCATAAGGAACATGTAATGCTTCATTGGTGCCGGTGCGCCGAAAAGGTCAGCCTGCCACTGGCAAACGCGGGCCAGATCACTTTTAAGCCTCGTAATATCGCAATCGTTTTGCCCGCTGAGGGCAATGCTGTGCCGCACGCCACCCGCCTTGAAATGATCGAGCATGAATACGCCCATTTCCACCGGATGGTCGATCAGTTCGAAGTAATCAGCGGCACGGTAAAGGCCAAACCCCCAAGGTTGTGCTGCACCCGGTTCACCTTCCGCACGCGGCAATGCGGTCGCCACCCGCCAACCCTGTCCGCATATCGCGGGAGGTTGGATGTCGACCAGGCAAGGCGATCCAGTCTGCCCTGCTACCGCAAGAAAAACGCTTGTGCCGTTGAAAAAACCATGTGTCTGGTCGAGATGCGCGGCGCGCACCGACAAATCCCAGGCATAGACTTCGTAGACGAGTGTTAACGCCTCATTTTCCGGCACGCACGCCGCCCGCCAGGTGTGTTTGTCGAGTTTGTCGAGCGCAACCAACCGCCCCCCCGCCTCGGCTTTGATGCTCACAATATGGCGTGCAAACTCACGGATCATGTAACTGCCAGGAATCCAGGTCGGCAAAAAAAATCTCTGCCCGTTTGGGTCGGGCATGGATACCGTACAGCGAACCTCAAACAGGTGCGCCTCAGGGCGCGAAGGCCGGATGGCATAGTGGATGAGAGGATTGTTCATTCTTTGCTCAAGCTGATTTCCGTAAGGGCAGATGGCAATCTGCCTGTTATTCTACGCAATTCGCCTACAATTTGGCGGAATGATTTCTGCGTACACTTTAACCTATGTATTACCGTTATTACGAGGAGAAAGCGGCTAAGCAATGACGATGATAGCCATATTTAGCCCAGATCACCGGATGGAAGCCTTTAGCCTCGCCCAGCCTACAAATCAGGATGCGCTTGCCGAGACAACGATGGGGTTTGATTAGGTTTTTATTTTGTTTCTTATGAGTAGAGCAAGAATTATTGCTATGCTGGCCAATAGTCCATACTGGTAATAATAGTGGCCTATTACAAAAACATATTCATCAAAAGTATCAATAGTAAAAATTCTTTCGGGTGATATAACCATGCTTACAGTAATGTAAATTAATGACATAATAAGCAATGGAATTAAAATACTTCCTGTTAATGCTTTAAATTTTGTGTT
>Ga0123357_10014781_pt1 | contig 10204 bp, 8 predicted proteins | sample TergutEmb28metaG_FD_89873 | JGI IMG/M metagenome (GOLD analysis project Ga0123357, IMG submission 89873) | Embiratermes neotenicus P4 segment gut microbial communities from Petit-Saut dam, French Guiana - Emb289 P4 | ecosystem: Host-associated > Arthropoda: Insects > Digestive system > Gut ... | reverse complement strand
TGGAACATCACACATAATACGGAAAGTACTGCAGTGTGAAGCTTGAAGCCTGAGCAGTGGGGATCACCGCTGGTTCAGGAGAAGTACCAGGAAGAAAAGGCCTGTGACAAGAGACATCCATATTGTATAATAATAATAATAATAATAATAATAATGTAATTTAGATGCAATAATAAGAACCAAGATCCCTATTTCCAGCTATAACACTCCTCCAATGTGTAAAAAGAGTTTGTAAAAAGAAATCTATTTAAGTCCGCTTTAAATTTAGAGATATCATATGATAGTTGTTTAAGGGTTGGTGGAAGATGGTTATAGATTTTGATACCAGAATACCACACTCCTTTCTGAAATACTGCCAAATTTGTTGCAGGAATATGTAAATCATAATGAGATCTTGTATTAAAACGATGAACATCCAAGTTGCTTTTGAAAACGTCTTTATTCTTAACAACAAACATGAGTAGAAAAAATATGTATTGAGACTGAAGAGGGAGAATATGTAACTTTTTAAATAAATCTCGACAAGAATCCTTGTTACCTGAGTTCATAATAATCCTTATTATCATTTTTTGGATTTTAAATATGATTTTACTATGAGTTGATACACCCCAGAACATGATACCGTACGATATGATTAACCGGAGTGTTGAGAAATAAACCATATTTAATGACTCAAAAGACAACAATGGTTTCAAAGATGCGATTACATAAGATGTTACGTTTAGTTTTGGTATCATATGATCAATATGGCAAGGCCATGATAAATTTTGTGTTATGTAAACCGGAGAATTGTCTATTTTCATATGATATGTGTAGGTCTGTTGCATTAGTATTTTTGGTTGAGAATTGAACGAAGTAAGTTTTTCCAGATTTAATAATTACTGATTACTCTTAAACCATCTGTTTAATTGTAATATAGCAGTATTTATGTCTTTTTCAAACATTTAACTATCACAATTAGTAATTATCAAGCTAATGTTATCTGCATACAGCACTGGGTTAGATATACCAAATATTACATTTGGTAGGTCTATAGTATTTTAAAAAAAGCAGGGGACCAAGTAAGGATCCATGGGGAACTCCATTCTTATTAATAAAACATTTTTGTAACATGAAGTATGTTTTGTTAACATTTCTTATTCTTTTTTGTAAATCTCTTTGGTGATGGTTATCTTCATTAATTAAGCGCCTAAATATTTAAAAATTTCAACTCCTTCAAATGTAAAATATTTTATTGCTTATTGTCCTATTGTATTATTTTGGAACTATTTTTGTTTACACGAGGAACAAATTTGTGTATTCAATATTTAGGAGTTATCAGGAAATCTTAGGTTTCTTTTCATTATATATTGAAACCAGGGCATCTGGATTCAAACGTGACATAGCAATAGTGTTAAAGCTGTGTCTGTAAGAATTCTAGCCAATAAGGAGAGTGGAAATTTCCATTACGCAGGGACAGGCACTGCTTTGTTCTTTGTTTAAAAACCGAAGCCAAGCTTCCTCTAGGCTTGGCTCCTCAGACAAATACCTGCGACCTGTGCCTGCGACCACAGCGTCCAGACGTTCGCTGCACGAGCAGCTACATACATTTTTTCTTTGTGCATTAGGCACAGAATGCCTCCATTTTTTTTTGTATTCTTTTTGTCTCCGGAGGCATTCATTTGCAATTTAACTGGGTTATACCCAACACCTGTTTATGTGTTCAATTCAACATAGCAGTTCAAAGTGTAAGTGATTTGTGTCAGCGCAAGAAGGTGCATTACCACTCCACTAAGACACGCAAACAGCAATATGGCAAGTAGATTTTCACAGTTACCACAGTGTTTTGTGTACAAGTAATTCAAACAGTGCTACCACCAGTGATCGTGTTACTATCTACAAATCAGTGTAATTCAACAAAAAATAGTGCTACTACAAGAGTTCACTACAATTTGTATCCAGTGTAATTTACTTTCAATCATAAGCAGTTTTGTTTCAAAATCATATTTTCGAGCTAACAGTATAAATTAAAATTGCTTTGACCAGCATTATTGTGAGTAGATTAATTTTCTATTCAAGCATTATGTTCCCCTGAACCAGAGCAGGTGCGTACAATTTTTCTGTTCCACTATCAAATATTTTGTTTTTCCTTGATTTATCTGTAGTCCTAACTTTTGGCAATGTTTTCTATTTCAACAGAAAAACGTCCTATTTCTATTTCATTTTTTCCAATTAATACAATGTCATCTGTATATGCTAATACATTCCATTGTTCTTTACCAATCTCTGTACCACTAGGAACCATTTTTATACCTTCTATCACGTTTTATAATGCTAAGTTGAATAATATTGTTGATAGAGAGTCACCCTGTTTCACCCCTGTATTTTAACAGATATTTATACAACTACTTTGACAATTTCCACCTCCTTAGTACTTTACTTGTGTATGGATACACGGAAAATAAAGTTGATGAATGAATGAATTTTCAAAAAAAGGATGACAGTACTCCTTCTATTCTAACAGCAATTCTTGTTTTTACACATATTTTACATATTTATTAATTTTTTAGGCATTTTAAATTCTTCCATACATTTCCGTAGTGTCTCTCTATGTATAGAGTCACATGCCTTTTGAAAACCATTAAATAAATATTGTACACTCTGATTATATTCCCAAATTTTCTAGTTTATTTTTTCAGTACAAATATATTGTCAATTACAGATCTTCCGTCTCTGAATCCATTCCGACTGTCCCAGGTAATTTTTTCAATATGTGGTTTCGTTTTTTCCAGAATTACATTTGCCAAAAGTTAGTAAGCTGCATTTCCTAATGCTATTCCTCTGTAATTCTCACACTGATCTCTATCTCCTTTCTTTCTATACAGGAATTATTGCTTTTTTTTTTCCGTTCTTCAGGTATTTCTTCTGCCACCCAAATTTGTCTTACTACTTTGCACATTCTATTCAATTGTTTAATTCCTCTGTATTTTATTAATTCTGAATGTATTCCATCAGTTTCAGCCGACTTGTTATTTTTTAAGTTTCTCATTGTCTTTTTTAAATCTTCTATACTAAGTTCTTCTATTCCAACTTCATTAATTTATCTATTTCCTATTTTAATTAATTCTGTGTTTCTTCTGCATATAGTAATTTATCAAATATCCCTTCCATATTTCTGCTCTCCCTTTAGCATTAATTGCCAATTCTAATTAACAGCAAAATATGTTCAGAAATTTTAGTAAACCACCCCAACATCTAATAAACTGAATTTGGACAGTGCCATGGCTCAGTCAGTCAGTTGGCTGGTCAGTCTGTCGGTCAGTACCTTCTTACTTTGAATCTCTGGGTTCACACCCAGGCCAGTCCAAGAGGGATATGTGGTGGATGAAGGGTCACTGGGACATGTATTCTCTAGGTTCTTGGGTTTTCCCCTGTCAGGTTCATTATATAGGTGCTCCATACTCATACAGTATTCACTTACTACTGCCAGTGTGTAACCTTAGCAACTGACAGCATCTTTAAACAATACTCACAGATGCATGCAAATATGACGCATTCCCCCCCCAACACACACACATAATTGGATTCAACTGTTTTCACATTTACAGGCACCAGAAATACAGACATTGCTAAGCTAGCAGGTGAATTTCTATACGTGTTCATTTTCAACACACTGAAAACTATTATATCAAATTTCCTCATGTCCCTTCAAGTAATGTTATCTGCAACATACAGTACAACTCACATCTTTTAGGATGATTTCAACAGCCTCCTCTGTGCGTCCAGATGCAACAACAAGTCGAGGAATAGGGTCAAGAGGAGCACCACTATTTACTTTCTCCTTCTTATTTCTCTGTAGCAGAATGTGGACATTTGTCCCGCCAAATCCAAATGAGGAGACACCTGCAAGACAGCCATTCCAGGGATGCTTCTCTGTCACAACCTGCAGCACATGACATTCATACAGAGATTTCCCAGCCATAATATGCGAGCTTATGTTGCTGATTTTCAACAGAACTTTAATTTTTTAACATGAAAATATACACATATTAACCATCTCCAAAGACCAGACTCATCAAAATACTACACTGGCTCAGCTAGTCAATAATCTTCAATTTTTACAAAAACAGAGGTGTGGTATTGGGCCTTTGTTGGATCCTATCCTAAGCCAAACTTCATGACAACATTCCATTGCCTAGTTACAAGAATCCAGACCAGTCCGATTTATGCAACAGTTACATATTAAATGAAGAAGAACTGAAATTTAGTCATCCAGCTGAAAGTTTCTGCATCAGAAATAAATAAATATCAGGATCAATCATATATACAAAATTACAGACAACATATTTGTAAAATGTATGGATATTAACTGGGTCTATGATTTGATACTCTTATCATTCTAATAAAATATGTACCTTAAGACGTCCTGCAAATAAGCCATCCACTTCTTGTCTTGGGTTGGAAAAGTGCAGGTTAGGTGGGATAAGTCCATGTTCCATGGCAATGAGAACTTTCACAACAGAACATAGCCCAGCTGCTGGCTCAGAATGTCCCATGTTGGACTTAACTGACCCTATCAAGAGCGGTGTCTGCCTTCCTTTACAAAAGACTTGGTCCAATGCAGCCAGTTCTATTGGATCACCAACCTGCATTCAGTAACGTTTCATTAACTCGACTGCAATTAATGTAACCCATGATTTTATGAGGACTTTAGTAAGGTAAACTTAACTTTCAGAATATCACTGTGTTTAAGAGTGCATGTGTAAAAGTGAATTAATTTATGCTAATACAAAGTAGGACCTTCCCTGTGCAGTTTTTTTTATGAATATCAGAAATGCTCAACAGCATCATGTGCATTATCTCTTACAATGAATTTCACACAGAAGTGAAGAATAACTGTCACTTTAGTGCATGGCTTTCACTTCACCTATTTTCATAAAACCCAAAATAGCGAAATGGACCTCTGTGCAGACATATATTTAATCTCGCCCAAATCAGTTAATACATGTAGGAAGTACAGGTAGGAATACATGTATTCCCTTAAGTAAAATATGACTTTCACTGAGGCAATTTTCACACTTGCTATACAGATTTGTGTAAACAACTATAATACCAAATTTCATGACAGTCCAAAAAATGGTGGTGTTACTGACACCAGGCAACAGAACGAAAGACAGAGAGATGTAGCCTTCATAAAAACATTCTTTTGGTATTGTAAAGAATGCTTAAATTCAGTGTAACCAATCTATAACAAAACCTGAAGGGACTGCATTTTTTTTTATTACAAGCAGATTCCATCTAACACAGGTACTTGATGTTTGGATCCTCTGGACTCCAGATCTGTGGGAATGCACAAAAATGTTCCATGAAAGGCAAATTTCTGTTATGCCTAGATTTTGTTTAAGAGGGGTTTCAATGTACTAAATATTTAAAGGAAAATCTGTGAAGTACAAATCTTTATAGTTCAGATAATCATCTTGTTCAACTGACACCCATTTGAAGATTGTTCTAGGCACAGAAAGAAATACCATTAGAAACAGTTCCATTACAAATGAGATCAGCACACCCTTGACACACTAGTCCATGGACCTACTCCAGAAAAAAAAATCTTGGGGCTTCTTCCAGGATTACTGCACCACCTTCCTGATTTAATCTGACTCAAACCTGGTACTTTTTTAAAGGAGCTGTACACGTGGAAGTCAAATGGTTACTAGTCCATGTTAACCAGATGATGAGTTAGCACCATTCAGCGCACGTACATAGTGTGGCCTGAGCAGTGCGGACCATATGTGGACATGCAACATTATGACACCTGACATTTGAGATTCTCAGAGTGGTGTTGGATAAAACTAAACTAAACTCCGTGGCTTTAGTCCGCGAGCGAACTATACCGACAGATATTGGATGTTGGATATTCGTACCCAATTCATGGATATCCATACCCATTTAATGGAACAAACTTTTAATAAACCTTACCCACATATGGAATGTAAATGCACAACAAAAAAAGAAATTGAACAAATTACAAATTCCCTCAAAACCAGAAAATTATGTGTACAATGATATGTGCACAAAGATCCTAAAAAAAAATCTGCCTTTTCATAAGTTCTCCCACAAATTACATAAGTAATAAAATGCTCCTTTGGGGTGTATTCCCTGATAGATTAAAATACACTGTAATAAAACAACTACATAAAAATGATGAAAGGCATGGAGTGTCTAACTCTAGACCTGTATCGTTATTAACATCATTTTTAAAAGTATTTGAAACGGTAATGCAGAGAAGTGCTTTAAAACACTTCACTAATTATAATATTTTGAGCACTGAAAGATATGGTTTCAGATTAGGGTTGAGAACTGGTAATGCCACTTATAAACTAACAACTGAGATTTTAAATGCTATGAACAATAAACTACTAGTAGGAGGAAGTTTTTGTGATTTAGAGAAAGCATTTGATTGTGTCAATCATGATATTCTATTATCTAAAGTGAAATTCTATGGAATCAGTGACAAGGATCTTCAACTCTATCAGTCTTATCTGGGTAAAATATATTGTAGAAACGCAATATATAATAACAGTGAGAACAGTAATAAAGTTTGAAATTGGGCTAAAGTAAGACATGGAGTCCCACAAGTTTCTATTTTGGGACATCTACATTTTCTTTTATATATAAATGACTTACCCAAGATTATAGAGATAACTTCAGCATCTATAATTTTTGCTGATGATACTAGTATCTTATTTGCTAACTCTACCCTAATAGATTATAACAAAAATATTTATATAGTTTTTATAACTTTAAATGAATGGCTGAGAGCAAACCTGTTATTTTAAACTTTAATAAAACAAATTATGTACACTTTAAAACTAAGAGAAATATGTCAGTTAAATAAAAAATAGGCTTTAACAATAATTATATCATCAAAAGCTCCTACACAAAATTCCTGGGGGTGACAATGAATAATACTTTTTCTTGGAATAATCATAATGATTCAGTTATGAAAAGGTTAAGTAAAGCTCGTTATATAATTAGAAATGCCCAAACATACATGTATGCCTCTTCATTAGAAGTGATTTATTAGGCTCTTTTTCACTCGGCTATGAGCTATGGAATTATATTTTGGGGAAACTCACTGCATAGCACCATAAATTTTAGAATACAAAAAAAAAGTAATTAGAATTATGGAAGGATGTGGGAATAGAGTGTCGTGTAGAAACTTATGTAAGAAATTACAAATTTTGTTTTTGACATCAAAATATATATTATTTTTAATAATGTTTGTAGTTCAGAACAAAAAAATTTTTTTCAAAATACAATGGAAATCAAATTTTAGACACTAGGCAAAGTAATAATTTATTCCTTCATCAAGCAAACTTAACCATTTATCAAAAAGGAACTTATTATTCGGGGATAAAATTTTGAATATTTTACCCTTGTGGATTAAGAATGTTGCTGGTAACAAAAAAAAAATTGTCCTGAAAAAAACTTTTATGCAGTTATTCATTTTACACAATTGAAGAGTACCTTTGCCAATCGTGAACTATTTGCAGTATCATAAGATTTTTATGACAGTGGTATATTGATTTAAGATTCTGTCTATGTGCATTATCTAAGTACTCTTGAATTTGTTTTCAAGTTCTGTCTAGGGACATTAAGTATGTATTCATTGATTGTATATTCTGAAGTAATCACATTTCCTTGTATAAACTTCATTTGTTTTATATATATTATAATCACAAATCACTATTATATGTATCTTATTGTCAAGACTCATTCTGTACTAGGCCTGTTGTTATCTAATGGCAAGTTGTATATCCACTCTGGTGGATCTCTGGAATAAACAATTATGATTATGATGAGAATTCAAGTCTTGCAGGCTGTTAATGCTGTGTCTCTGCTTGTGTGGTTTCCAACACTCCAAAGGGGACAAGAACCTCCAAAACAACAGGAATTGCTTATGCAGTGGCAAAGTATCACATTCCAAAAGACTGAAATCCACACTATGTCATCATTTGTGAGCACATTGGGATATTTTCCCACAAAAGTGGTATCAATTTGAACAAGAAGGTTTCACAATAGCACAGTTCCCTAATTATAATGTCAGAGTCCTTGAACATTGGACAAGAATTAGACCTCCTTCAATTAGTGTCATTTACTGTCAGTAGCAAGCCAAGCTAAGCCAAAGTGTTAACTGGGGGCGGAGACTTGTGAGAAGCGCAAGTCAACGTCCCCCTGTCTGTTTGCCATTCCTGCATTTGACCGCATAGCTGGACTCAGTAACAGACACCTAAAATATAATGCTTATGCTAACGATTTTGAAGTCAGGTTGAGGGCCTTGACTGATTTTGCCAAAGACTAGGGCCTAGTTTGACTTGGACAAAGTACTGTCAGCACCAGAAATGAGTCTATAAAAACCCTAATATACAATGCTGAAATATGGATTCTTACAGACAGAAACAATGACAAAGTACAATCAATTGAAAGATTTTTTTTAGGCACATTAAAGAAAAGAAGACGGAACAGACAATTTCTGATATTTTAGTGGTGTAATTTAGGATTTATGTTTTTGGGTTCCAGAAGAAAGAAAGAATCAGAAATTAAATATGTAGTGACAAGCCAGAAGTCAAAATTTGCCAACACACTTTGAAAAGAAACAACTGCAATAAATTCAAAAGAAAGCAGCCATCACTAATTCCCCCAACAATTTATCATTCTAAGCTATGATGTATCTTCCAAGTATCAATAAGCTCACCCTAGTGCCAGTTCCATGTGCTTCAATAAAATCCACTGAAGCTGGATTAATATGACATTCTTCATAAAACTGCTCCATTAACTGGGTGTGCAGTAGCCAAGAAGGGAAGGTGATGCCTTCTTCCTTGTTACCATCACAATTAGTCTTGGCATGCACCAATTTTGCATATACACGCTTTGCATCACGAGCCTTCTGCAGGAATATTACACAAACAGCTTCACTCCTTACATAGCCGTCAGCTGTACAAACAGTACAAATAACATATTAAGATACCCCTACTGTTCAGCCAGTTACACAGAACTTCAACTGAGTGCCTGAGGCATTGAAGATTATCTGCCTCTGAGGAGTGATGCCATATATTTTTCTTAGGCAAGTATCACCATTTTAACCCTTATCCTGCTAAAGTGTAGAATATGGTGAGCTCCAATTAATGCCAGAAAATGGGGGATGGGATTTAACTTAGCGTTTGAAGGGTTATGGAAACTGTTGCCTTTGTTCTCCTTGAAACTTTACCCTGTGCCTTACACAGATGGCAGCAGCAGCAGCATCTTCCTCTAAAATGCAAGATTTCTAGTGGAAGTGGTGCTAATGATTCAAGGCTTCTGGGATGCGAAACAGCAGTCAATGGTAGTGTAGTTACAAGTGTTTCAAAAGATCATAGGGCCTAAATTCTGGGAATGATATAACTAACTAAGGCAGAATATCCCAGAAGTTTAAATCTTCATCCAACATATTGGTAACTGTCTATCAAGGTACATGGCATCCTGTGCCAGACACCTGTACACTGGACACTCACGATGATGAGAAACAGAACCTCATTTATGTAAATACTCTTATTTACAAACAGCACTTTTGTCAACTGAACTTGCATGATATGTGTCAGTCTAGGGTGGAGATTCCAGCTCTTCCTCCCAAAAGTTTATGGACAATAAAGCTCACTGCAGTTGTCTTACAATGGTTACTTAAGTCTTTTTGAACAGTAAACCAATGGTGCAGTTTTGATTACAAATTCATTGCTGCTTATCTGGTCAAGAAATTCCTACTTTTATGGAAACTAAATTTCCTTTACCATGTGGTCACAACATACTTTTCTAAGGTAGATTATAATAGTATCTTCCAATACATGCGTGGGACACCTAAGTTGTCTCTTCCATGCAACTATCAGAACATTTCACGTTTTCACCGAAGTATTGCACCCCCTTTTGCTCTTTTATGTGGAAGCGTGCAAGGGGTTACAAGCAACAACAAAATAAATAACAAATAGCCATTTTAATATGAAAACATAACATTACAATTTATAGAGCTGTCTACACTACTTACTCCATTGTTCTCTTTCTCGCCTACTCGACACCACATAACCTAAATAATAATATGTAAAACTGGCTTGGCTTACACCAATACTACAAGGAGATCTCTATCAAAATATACAATTGAACCCTACTGCCAAACAGCCAGGACTTGCTCACGATT
>Ga0123357_10014780_pt1 | contig 10204 bp, 8 predicted proteins | sample TergutEmb28metaG_FD_89873 | JGI IMG/M metagenome (GOLD analysis project Ga0123357, IMG submission 89873) | Embiratermes neotenicus P4 segment gut microbial communities from Petit-Saut dam, French Guiana - Emb289 P4 | ecosystem: Host-associated > Arthropoda: Insects > Digestive system > Gut ... | reverse complement strand
ATCATCGTGATGCAACCCGATTTTGGCGCCACGCGCCAGCGCGCCGCGCAACGCGCCCTCGGCACCTTTTTCGGCGGACTGCTCGGCAGCGCGCTCGTGTGGCTGCCCATGCCCGACGCGGCGAAATTCGCGCTCATGGCCGCGTTCCTCTTCGTGTTCATCTGCTGCCTGCGGCACAACTACGGCGTGGCCGTGTTTTTTCTCACGCCGCAAGTCGTGCTGCTCACCGAGATAAGCCAGGCCGTCTCGTGGCAATTCACGCTTGAGCGCGTGCTCAGCACCGCCGCCGGCGCGCTGCTCGCCATCATCGCCGCGCTGCTTTTCTGGCCGACATGGGAGCGCTCGCGCATCCCGAAAAACCTCGTGCGCGCCATCCGCGCCAACCTCGATTACTGGCAGGCCATCTTCGCGCACATCGAAACCGGCCAGCCCTTCGACCCTGCCGCCAACGCCGCCTACTATCGCGCCGACGCCGCCAACGCCGAGGCTTTTGCCTCGCTCCAGCGCATGATGGGCGACCCCGCGAACCAGCGCGAAGGCATCGAGCAAACCGCGGCCATTGCCAACGGCAACCAACGCCTCACGCAAGCGCTCAACGTGATCGCGCTGCGCATCACGCGAGGCGAGCCGCTGATCAAAACCGGTCTCGCGCCCTGCGGCGAGACCGGCGCGCTCGCCCTGCGCGCGCTCGCCGAAACCCTGGGCCGTCCGCGCAAGGACGGTGTCGAGCGCCTGCGAACCAGCCGTCGCGAAATGGAGTCGTTGCGCCTCCCGAAAAATTGGGAAACCGCCGGCGGCGCGACCGCCGACGTGACTGCCAGCGCGACTGCCGCCGGCGCAATCGCAACCGCAAGCGCGCCCGCGCCCGCCGCCAGTGTCGAGACGCGGGACCGCACGCGCCAGGTTGTCGGCCAGCTGGCGCGCGCGGGCACGGAGCTGAACGCGATGCTTCTGGCGAGCGAAACCTGCCTGCGCGAGGAAGTGTTCAGCGGCTGAGGCGGCAAAATTTCAAAATCACAATCGGGAGGCTTGCGGCGCCAAGGGCGCCAAACTCGTTAGCCCAGGGTCGAGTCCGCGAGACCCTGGGTGACAATGACAATAAACCCGCGCCCTGAAGGGGCGCAACAGGTGCGCGTTGTTGCGCCCCTTCAGGGCGCGGTTTCCAAACCATGAATTCCCAGGGTCTCGCAGACTCGACCCTAGGCTAACGAATGGCACGCCGTTGGCGTGCATGGCGCCTCCCTTGTGACTAAACCCGAAAACCGCGATTGGGTTGAGTGGCACGGGCGACCCGCCCGTGGAATTGGTTGGAATCGAGTGGCATGGGCGACTCGCCCATGTGCTTGGACGGCACACCGGTTTGTCCGCGCGAATCACGGGCGAGTCGCCCGTGCCACACGACCCACATGGGCGAGTCGCCCATGCCACTCGATCCGCCAATCGCGCTTTTCAGGCTAAATGGATACTCGACATGTGGCGCGTGTGTCGATCAGTGGCGACGGGTGGCGACGTGTGTCGACGTGTTTCGACGTGTTGGCGGGTGATTTTTCGCGGGGGTTGAAATCCGCGATTGGTTTATGCGCAAGTTGCGCGGCGTCTCGCGCTCCCACTCACAGCATGTTTTCCAAAAACGCGCGCGTGCGCTTGTGCGCGGGGTGCTTGAAAAATTCCGCCGCCGTGTTGCTTTCCACAATTTCCCCCTGGTCCATGAACACCACTTTGTTCGCCACTTCGCGCGCGAAGCCCATTTCGTGCGTGACCACGAGCATCGTCATGCGCTCCTCGGCAAGCTGGCGCATCGTGCGCAACACTTCGCCTATCAACTCGGGGTCGAGCGCCGAGGTCGGCTCGTCGAAGAGCATGATTTCAGGTTGCATCGCGAGAGCGCGCGCGATGGCGACTCGTTGCTTTTGCCCGCCGGAGATGCGCGAGGGGTATTCGTCGCGCTTGGCCCAGAGGCCGACTTTTTCAAGCAGCGCCTCCGCCTCGGGCATGATGTCCTCGCGCGCGCGGCCTTTCACCGTCATCGGCGCGGCGATGATGTTTTCCAAAACCGTCATGTGCGGGAAGAGGTTGAAGTGCTGGAAGACCATGCCCATGCGCGCGCAGATGCGCTTGACCTCGGCGTCGGGCGCGTAGTGGCACGCGCCGGTGGCGTCGGTGCGCACGAGGTTGCCGCCTTCGATGTCGATGCGCCCGCTGTCGACTTTTTCGAGGTGGTTGAGGCAGCGCAAAAACGTGCTTTTGCCCGAGCCGGACGGGCCGATGACGGCGACGACTTCGCCCGCGTTGAGGCTGAGCGAAACGCCTTTGAGGACTTCGAGCGCGCCGAAATTTTTGCGGATGTCGCGCGCGTCGATCATCGGCGGCTTGGGCGGGACGCCCAAGCCAGCACGCGGGACGCGTGCGCTACCCGAACCGGATGCCGTAACTTCTGGTTGCGTTGGTTGTTGTTGCGCGGGGTTAGTCATAAGCGGCGTAGCGTTTTTCAAGATGTTGGAAGCCCCAGGTGAGCACGAGTGTCATGAGCAAATAAAACGCGGCGGCGACGATGAACGGGCTCATGCTGAACTCGCGCTGCACCATGCCGCGGACGACTTTGAGCAGGTCGTTGAGCGCGATGACATAGACGAGCGAGGTGTCTTTCACGAGCGTGATGGTTTCGTTGCTCATGGGCGGGAGGATGCGCTTGATGACTTGCGGGAGCACGATGTGGCGCATGGTTTGCGTGTAGCTGTAGCCGAGCACGCGCGCGCCTTCATACTGGCCTTTGTCGATGGACTGGATGCCGGCGCGGAAAATCTCGGCGAAGTAGGCGGCGTAGTTGAGCACGAACGCGATGACCGCCGCGGGGAGCGCGGGGAGCGCGGCGGCGGGGCCGAAGAGTCCGGGGAGCGCGAAGTAGATGAAGATGATTTGGAGCATGAGCGGGGTGCCGCGCATGAGCCAGATGTAGGCGTTGACCGCGAGGCTGAGCGCGCGCACGCGCGAGATGCGCATGAGCGCGAGCAGCAGGCCGAGCGGCACGGAGAGCAGCAGGGTGATGAAAAACAATTCCAGCGTGACGCGCGCGCCGTCGAGCAGCGGGGTCCAGTTGTCGAGGATGTAGTTCATGCGTTGGAGTTGCCGCCGTCTTTGGAGCGCGGGACTTCAGTCCCGCTTTTGACAGCGGGATTCATCCCGCTGCCGGAGCAAATGGAAAAACAGAAACAGGCGGGCCAATGAATTGACCCGTCGAAAGCGGGACTGAAGTCCCGCGCTCCAAAAGGGTGTGCCATCGGGAGCGGCGAGTGTTGGCTCACTCGATGACGTTGGCGCCGAACCATTGCTGGGAGATGCGCGCGGAGGCGCCGTCGGCTTTCATGGCGTCGAGCGCTTTTTGCAGCGCGGCGAGCAGCGCGGTGTCGTCCTTGCGCAGGCCCACGCCGTATTGCTCGGTGCCGAAATTGTCCTTGAGGATGCGGTAGTCGCCGGGCTTTTTCGCGGTGTAGTAGCGTCCGACAACTTCGTCGACCACGACGGCATTGAGGCGGCCCGCGCTCAGGTCCATGAGGGCGGTGACGTTGTCGCCGAAGGTTTTTAGTTCCTTGAAGGTTTTGCGCACGGCGGGTTCTTTCTCGACGGCGTCGACGGCGCTGCTGCCTTCCTGGATGCCGACGACTTTTCCGGCGAGGCCGGTTTTGTCGGTGATGGGGGAGTCGGCGGGGACGATGATGATTTGGTGGTTTTCCATGTAGGGCGAGGTGAAGGCGATTTGTTTTTTGCGGTCGTCGGTGATGGTCAGGCCGTTCCAGAGGGCGTCGACGCGCTTGCTGTTAAGCTCGGCTTCCTTGGCGTTCCAGTCGATGGGTTTGAAGATGACGTTGGCGGCGCCGAGGCGTTTGAAGGCTTCGCGGGCCATGTCGATGTCGAAGCCGACGATGTTGTTTTTTTCGTCGCGGAAGCCCATGGGCGGGAAGCTGTCGTCGAGGCCGACGGTGATGGTGCGTCCGGCGAGGACGTCTGAAGATGGCGCGGTGGCGGAATCTTGTTGGGCGCGGGCGGCGAGCATGAGTGAGATGCTGGCGAGGAGCGCGGCGAATATCGGGAGGAGGCGCGTGAAGCGCGTGAGTGGGAGGAGCGGGATTTTCATCGCGCGCACTATACCGTGAAAATGAGCGGGGAGGTCAAGACGCGGGTTTGGGCGGGTGCAAATCATGGAAGGTTGTCACCCTAGCTCGCGTATTTTTGCGCTATCGGGACGCGGCGGCCCGCGCCGAAGGCGGAGGCGGTGATTCCCAGGCCAGGGGGGGCTTGATGGCGTTTGTATTCGTTGAGGTCGACCCGGCGCGCGATGTCGTTGACTGTCGCCGCGTCGAAACCGCGCGCGATTAGCTCGCGGCGGCTCCAGCCTTCATCGAGGTAGCCGCGGAGCAACTGGTCGAGGATGTCGTAGGGCGGGAGGCTGTCCTGGTCGGTTTGGTTGGGGCGGAGTTCGGCGCTGGGGGGTTTGTCGATGGTGTTTCGCGGGATGATTTCGCGGTCGCGGTTTATCCAGCGGGAGAGCGCGCAGACTTGCGTTTTCAAGAGGTCGGAAATCACGGCGAGGCCGCCGCACATGTCGCCGTAGAGGGTGCAGTAGCCGGTGGCGAGTTCGCTTTTGTTGCCGGTGGCAAGGAGCAGGGCGCCGAATTTGTTGGAGAGCGCCATCATGAGAACGCCGCGCACGCGGGCTTGGATGTTTTCCTCGGCGGTGTCGCGGGGGCGTCCGTCGAAGAGCGGGGCGAGCGCGTGCTCGCACGCGGCGGCGCAGGCGGCGATGGACATGGTTTCGAAGCGGATGCCGAGGTTGCGCGCGAGCGCGCGGGCGTCGTCGCGCGAGTGTTGCGAGGATATCGCCGAGGGCAGCGAGACGCCGGTGACGTTTTCGGGGCCGAGCGCGTCGACCGCGAGCACGGCGACGAGCGCGGAGTCGATGCCGCCGGAGAGCGCGACGAGGGCGCGTTTGAAGCCGGTTTTTCGCGCGTAGTCGCGCAGGCCGAGGACGAGCGCCGCGTGGATGAGGGCGGGGTCGTCGGGCGGATTGGGCGGAGCAGGATGATCGGGCTGTTCGGACTGATCAGGATGTTCGGGCTGTTCGGACTGCTCTGCCCGGTCAATCTGCTCTGGGAGGCTCGCGGTGTCCACGATGCGCAAGTCTTCGGCGAAGGCGGCGCCGCGGGCGAGCACACGGCCGTTTGCGCCGGCCACCAGCGACTGGCCGCCGAAGATGAATTCGTCGTTGCCGCCGATGGCGTTCACGCTGGCGAGGGGGCGGCGCAGGGCGCGGGCGGCGGCGGTGATGCGTTGTTCGCGGGCGCGGTCTTTGCCGTGGCGCCACGGGCTGGCGGAGAGGTTGATGACGAGGTCGGGGTTTTGCGCGGCGAGCGGGGCGGCGTTTTTTTCCGAGGGGGTTTCGCCAATCGTCACGCCGATGCGCAGGCGGTTGTGCGCGATGACGCTCGGCGCGCCGGCGCCGGCCGGCTCGAAATAGCGGTCTTCGTCGAACATGTCGGGCATGTCGCGCGCGGGGCGGAGTGTTTTGCGGACGATGGCGCGGATTTCCCCGTCGTGGCAGAAGGCGGCGGCGTTGAAGAAGCGGCGGCCTTCGCGCGAGGGGTTGGTTTCCACGAAGCCGGCGAGCGCGGGGACGGGGCCGGTGTGCGCGGCGATTTGCGTGATGGAGTCCTCGTTGTCGGGGACGAAGGAGCGTTTGAAGAGCAGGTCGCGCGGGGGGCAGCCGGTGACGGCGAGTTCGGGGAAGGCGACGAGTTGGGCGCCTTGGGCGACGAGGGCGCGGTAGGCGTCGAGAATTTTGGCGCGGTTGCCGGCGAGGTCGCCGGCGGTGGTGTTGATTTGTGCCAGTCCGATGCGCATGTGTGCGAATGGTGAATGGTGACTAGTGAGAAGAGGCGGAATGGGGAACGCAAATGCCATTGCCGCGCGGCGGGGTGGGGGAGTATCCGCTGGAGTGTGGGGCGTCGTTGCGGGTTTGGCTGCCCGACCTGGATTCGAACCAGAACTAGGCGAGTCAAAGTCGCCTGTGCTGCCATTACACCATCGGGCAAAAAACGAGAGTCGGTGACGGTGCCATGATTCGCGGCGGCGTCAAGCGCGGGATTTGCGGGGGTCAAAAATCCCGTGCCTCAAAACAAGAAATGAAAAAAGGGCGGCTTCGCGCCGCCCTGATGTTTGCCGGTTTGCCGTTTGCCGGCGTTGGTTGTCGTTTACTGGCCGGGGATGGTGTTGGTCGGCCAGGGCGGGTTCACGACTTGGTAGCCGTAGGGCGTTTTTTGGAAATACACGCCGTCGCAATCAAGGAACTCGATGTTTTGATACCAGACGCTGGTGGCGTCGGTGGGCAGCGAGGTGATGATGGCGCCTACGGGCGCGGGCGTCCAGACGAGGCTGCCGTCGGAGGCTTGCTGGAAAAACTGGCCGTCGCGGAACATGTAGGCGGTGTTGCTGCCGGCCACCATGACGGTTTGGTAGCTGCTGTTCACGGTCACGGGCGCGGGCGCGATGACGACGTTGGGTTGTTGCTGCACGACCACGGGGGGCGTGGAGACGACGACGCCGGGGGGCGTGTTGACGACGACGTATCCGCCGCCGGTCACGGACTGGTAATAGATGTCGTTGTAACGGTAATAGAGGAGGCCGTTGAGGATGACGCGCGCGAAACCGAGCGGCAGCGAGGCGATGCGAATGCCCACGGGCGGGCGCACGACGGTGTAGCCTTTGGGCGTGTTCTGGTAAAACACGCCGCGGTGCGTGTAGTAATTGTTGTTGTTGTAGCTCACCGGCGTGTAGTTTTTCGGGAGCGAGGGGCGCGGGGCGGGCGCGGGCGCGGGCGCGGGGCGCGGGGCTTGTTGCGGGGGCGGCTTGGCTTGCTGTTGCGGGGGCGGCTTGGATTGTTGCTGGGGGGGCGGCCGGTTGTTGTCTTGCTGCCGGTTGTCGCCGGGGCGCGGTTGCGCCAGCATGGCGAGCGAGCCGAAACCCGCGATGGCCAGTGCCAGGATTATTCCTTGGCGCGCGCGGCGCCGTGAAATGTTGATGTGTGTTTTCATGGTGTGGTGGTTGGTGGTGGAAGAGAAATGCCTGTGGAGTGTGGAGAAAAATGCTCGCGGTATTCGCAGTGTCGATTGGCGGTTTGATGCAAAAAACGCACTAATGCAGCAGAAAAATTCGCGTCATGCGTCACGCGCGCAGGATGCGATGGCGTTTTGTCAGCGGCGCAAGGGCAGTATCGGCGGCGCCACGCGGATTACCACGGGGGGCGGGGGGCGCACCAGCACGGGCGGGGGCGCGGCGACCACGATGGCGGGCGGCGGCGCGGCCACGACATAGCCGCCGCGCGCGTGCTTGAAATAGACGTTGTTGCAACTGAAATAGACGCCGCCGTTGAGCTTGACGCGCATGGCGCCTGGCGGCAGCGCGTTCAAGAACAGTCCCGCGGGCGGGGTCACGACGACGTATCCGTGGGGCGCCCTTTGATAAAACGCGCCGCCCGACATGTAATAATAATTGTTGCCGAAGTTCAGCGTGACAAAGCCGCGCGGGGGCGCTTGCACCACGATGCCCGGTCTCGGATAGGACGGCGCGCGATAGGCCGGGCGTGGTTGCGCTTGCATGGCGGTCGCGCAAAAACCGGCGATTGCGAGGGCGAGGATGATTCCGATGCGCGCGATTTTTCGCTGGAGTGGAATGATGGTTGTTTTCATGGCTTTGGAAATATTTGTCGTGCCGTGCTGGTTGTGTTGCCGGGCGCTTTGAGGGCGCTTCGAATGTTCATGCAGTCAGACGCGATTTTTTCGCAAGAGTTTCCTCGTGAGGCGTTATTTGTTGATTAACAGAGAGTTACGAGTTGTTTTTACCCGACGGATTGACGGCGCAAGCGCGTCGCGCATAGTGGGAGCATCATGAAAGCGGTTGCTCTCAATTTCAAAATTCTGCCCGTGGTCTTGCTCGCGCTTGTCGCGCTGGCGCAGGCCGGCTGCTCGCACTACGCGGCGAGCGTCAAGCCCGACACGACGCTTTCGAAATACCAGCGCATCTGGGTCAAGTCGAACATGGACGACAATCACGGCATCGGCCAGTTCATCAGCGATGCGTTGCGCGCGCGCGGCATCGAATCGGGCGTGGGGCCGCTCACCATGATGTCGCGCGGCATGCAGGCCGTCATCACGTATCGCGACAACTGGACATGGGATTTCAAGGACCACATGAACAGTCTCGAAATTTCGCTTCAGGACAACAAAATCGATTTTCCCATCGCCAGCGCGCGCTACGACGGCCCGACTTCGCTCATGACCACGCCGAACGAGGTCGTGGACAAACTCGTGAAAAAATTATTTTCCACGGCGCCGGAGAAGAGGCAGGAGTGAGAAGGAAGGGCAGGCGCGAAATTATTGAAATACGGCACAGGCAGGAATGCCTGTGCTACTTTTTTTGCGCGCGGCGCAGGTTGTCGGCGACTATCGCGGCGGCGATGGCGGCGTTGAGCGACTCGGCGCGGCCGTGACGCGGAATCGTCACGAAGCGCGTGACCAGCGCGCGCACCGCCGGCGACAGTCCGCGGCCTTCGCTGCCAATGACTACGATGGCGTTGGGGTGGGGCGCGAGCGCGTGGACATCCTCGCCGCCGAGGTCGCAGCCGAGCACGGGCACGCCCGCGCCCGCGGCGCCCGCGAGCGCGCCGGCAAGCGGTTGCGTGAACACGCGCGCGCGGCGAAACGAGCCCATGCTCGCGTTGATGACTTTCTGGGAAAAAAAGTCCGCGCACTCGGGGGAGAAAATCACGCGGTCGAAGGCAAACCAGTCGGCGATGCGCAGGAGCGTGCCGACGTTTCCGGGGTTTTGCACGTTGTCGAGCGCGAGGGTCAGGCCGCGCGCAAGTTCGTCGGGCGCGAAGGCGGGGCGTTCGAGGCGTCCGACGGCGAAGGCGGGGCTTGGAGTCGGGAGGTGGCTGATGCGGGCCATTTCAGCGGCGGTGATTTTTTTGGGATTCGGGGCGGCGATGGTCGAGTCGGGCGTGACGTAGATTTCGAGAAGCGGATACTTTTCGGCGATGAGTTCGGCGATGACTTTTTCGCCTTCGATGACGAAGAGGCCGAGGGCGTCGCGGTGTTTTTTTTCGCGCAGGGAGCGCAGGCGGTAGATGTCGGATTTGGCGAGCATGAGTGGTGAGGGGAGATGAGTGGAGAGAGGAGAATTGCCGCAAGGAGGCGCGAAAAGCGCGACAAACAAATTTTTTCCCGCGCCTTTCGCGAATAAATCGAACCGGAATTTTTTAATACTCCTTGTCCGCGAGGTGGCCGTATTTTTCCATCACGAAATCGATGTCCTTGTCGCCGCGGCCGCTCAGGTTCACGAGGATGTCTTGCGTGGGGCGCTCTGTCGCCAGCTTGAGCGCATACGCGACGGCGTGCGCGCTTTCGAGCGCGGGGATGATTCCTTCCTGTCGGGAAAGGCGGAAAAAGGCGTCGATGGCCTCGTCGTCGGTCGCGGTGGCGACTTTCGTGCGTCCGATGGTTTTCAGCCAGGCGTGCTCGGGGCCGGTGCTGGGATAATCGAGGCCGCTGGCAACGGAATACACGGGGGCGGGATTGCCGTTTGCGTCGGCAAGCATGATCGAGTGGAAGCCGTGCATCGTGCCTTCCTGGCCGTAACTGAGCGAGGCGGCGTGGTCGCCGAGTTTCGCGCCGCGGCCAAGCGGTTCGACGCCGTGCAGCTCCACGGGGTCGTCGAGGAAGCCGGAGAAGATGCCCATCGCGTTCGAGCCGCCGCCCACGCAGGCGACGACGTTGTCGGGCAGCTCGCCGGTCATGGCGATGAATTGTTCGCGCGCCTCGATGCCGACAACGCGTTGAAATTCGCGCACCATCAGCGGGAAGGGGTGCGGGCCGACCACCGAGCCGATGCAATAGATGCTGTTCACGGGGTCGCGCATGTAGGCGTCGAAGGCGGAATCGACGGCTTCCTTGAGGGTGCGGTTGCCGGCGGTGACGGCGACGACTTTCGCGCCGAGGATTTGCATGCGAACGACGTTGGGGTGCTCCTTGGCGATGTCGATTTCGCCCATGTGGATTTCGACGGGGATGCCGAAATACGCGCCGGCGGTGGCGAGGGCGACGCCGTGCTGGCCGGCGCCGGTTTCGGCGATGAGTTTTTTCTTGCCGAGGTATTT
>Ga0123357_10014778_pt1 | contig 10205 bp, 3 predicted proteins | sample TergutEmb28metaG_FD_89873 | JGI IMG/M metagenome (GOLD analysis project Ga0123357, IMG submission 89873) | Embiratermes neotenicus P4 segment gut microbial communities from Petit-Saut dam, French Guiana - Emb289 P4 | ecosystem: Host-associated > Arthropoda: Insects > Digestive system > Gut ... | reverse complement strand
TCACGACACATTAACCACCAGCAGGCACAATTAAATCTTAGCCAACCGAATTCAAAGTGAATGCGTAAGATCGAAGCACAAAGCACTGACTCGTGTGTTAACCGTTTTGATCATGGAATATTAAGGACCTGATTACATCGTAACGAGCCAGACGCGGAAGGAAAACTCGGTAATCCGGGTGAGTAGGATGGCGAACTTGTTCTTTAACGACGCTGCCAGTTGCTAAGATTATACAGCTTCGCGTACCTAAAATAGCAACGCAGTAAACTAAATACGGCAGTGACAATTGCGTATTAGCAACCGACATGGAAATAAATCGAATCGTCTGATTCTCTACGCTTTATAAACACGATGAGAATGTCCATCTACTATATATTTTCAACCATCTGCATTTCTAATCCAGGCTCATTGCCAAAAATAATAACTCTTTCGCATAAATATTCCACGAATTATGCATACAGATTAGGCAGACAAGTTGTTCACGAGCTGTGTGGTTCAGCCTACGACGGATGTCTCCGGAGAAAAGCTGTTTTGCGTACATAGAACGAAAGACAATAACATAAATGTACATCAGTTTTATCGTCGGTAGTCTGCAGACCCCAATTATGACACGTAAAAGGACAATTAAAAATTGACATTTAGTCGAAAAAGGCTTCAGCCTGATCCATAAGAACACATTAGGAATATGCATAGCGTAGAAACCAATGGGCGATTTCCGTCAAATCTCGTATTTACAGCGTGACATAAGACCAACAGAGATCGACCATTTACAATTCTAGACCAATAATAATAATAATAATAATAATAATAATAATAATAATAATAATAATAATAATACGTGCAAGATTTAGGGTCAAAGTTTAGAAACACGACGAACGAATTTAAAATTAGGTTCACGAAGGCCACAACACACACCACACCACACCACACTAAGGAAGGCCGGAATCTTCACATCCATCGCCGTGACAAACTCATACCTCACAAATAGAGATTTGTATGAATCACTGTGAAAAGTTTCACTAAACAGACTACACTCCTGATTCTTGACCTGAACAGCGCACGGTAAGTCCAAAGTAGTGCAAAAATAGTTCGAGAATAAACAAACTCTCAAGAACTAAACGAAGGTACGACGTGTTAGGCTTCTGCAAGGCAAGAGCCGATGTCTCCCTTCCCGGATGTGGTGCGGACATTTAGAGACAACCTAACGGTCACAGAAGAATTCTTACGGGTCTCGAAACGTCGAACACGGTTCCACATCCCAGAAGAACGGAGGCCTAAAGAGAAGGGTTCCTCTACAGCCACGAAAAGCTGGGGTGCCACGGTGCCACGAAGTGAGTATCCGAGCCAACCGCCGCATGCGAACGATCAAACATCTTCCACAGGATACTACAGCCTAGAGACCGTACGAATCCCACCCACTACGACGCACTGACGCCCTGTTTCTGAAAATTTCCAAGTAACCAACTATTAGCTGTTCGTAACCTAAACACATCTTTCTTCATCCCGGCAGGAGGAGGAGGACATCCAATCCTATACTAACACCTATTTCGGTTCTTCGGACACCCTCAAGATTACAGTCCAATTCTACCACGATTAGGTATCAACTCGACTTAACTATATCATTTCATATTTCCAATAATTACTTTTCTCACACAGTTATTACAACGTTCCATAACTCGCAAAAGCCAAGGAACAGGATTCGGCCAGACCTGTCTTATAGACATAAACAGGAGGTTCTGAACTAGTTTCAGCTGTCATTTTTCGCAAACAACATTTCGTAAAACATCGCTATTCAGACTTGAAGTCAGATGTTTATTGCCTCAGGAATATGCACGTATACCCCGATTGTTCCCCGCGTGTCAAAGTGTATTTCATCGACTTAAGTGCGGCTGGATTTTCCTGCATGGCTGTTTTGGAAACAAAGCACCGAGATTATGGACGTGAGCTTCACTCCGCTCTCTGGGAAATTAAAACAAGTTGCGAACATCTGGTAGCAAGAGAGCAATGGAAGCCCTTACTTTGACTTACTCACTTAAACATTGTATTAAGAGCAGCTAAATGGGATTTTTAGCATTACCATTAATAATGTTAATGTAAAATCTCAATTTCAACCATTCACATACACCATAAAGTACCAGTACCCTTACGTATAGTCGTTAAAACAAAATAAAATTAATCGGAGAGTAAAACAAACTCAGCGACTTTAAGAAAATCGAAAACCTGGTGGGCTACCGATCAGAAAGTCAACAAAAGGAAAACGGCTCACAAATAAATCATCGGATTACAAGTATAGTTGCACGTGAAGATGCGGTACGTTGGACTGACGTGGCCACACAGCTCTTGGTACAGACTCTTTAATATCGAGGTTGATCGATATCAAAATTTTATAAGACGGCGTAGCGGGCGGCAATGACCCATTAAGCCCAGACATGATAACGTAAAGCTTAGCGGTTCTGTACAGCGGACACAGGGCACCTCACCAGGCGGACAACTGCAAACTACACACTGCAAAACCTCTGTTTCAAGGTACCAGTGGAGGATACAGTGACATGCAAATACCGTAAATATAACATACTCTTTTTCAGACTTCACGTTCAAACAAAGATAATGAGTGTGGGTGATTTGTTAAGTGTACATTTCCAGAATTACAGGCAGAATTACGACGAACAACAACGAAAGTAAAAAGATATTCAGATCTAGGTTTAATGTCAATCATCTGTCACTCCCGAAAACCACCAACATGATATCCACTAGAGTTCTAGCCGAACACATGTAAAATCGACTTCGGCATTCCTCGCACCGTGATTTAGTTTACAGCATCGGGCAAGAGTGCAATGCGAAGGGAGAACATGATCAAAATATTACTGGAGTTAGTCAATAGGGGCAACATTGAATTATTGGATTCAGAAGCAATCCATCACAGCAGCGGTTGGCGCAAAATTGGTTGAGGCTATTGGAGGGTGCAAAAAAGAGAAACCACATGGCGTATGATTTATGATGATAACGGCATAACACGCGTTACAGTGTTTTTCGTCATTTCACTCACTGCAGTGCTCTTCCTTCGATCATTGCTTGCAAGTATAAACTTACTGTGTAGTGCACAGCATCTGATATGGATTCAAATTCTCCTGCAGAAACGGTTCTACTTTTTAACAGGGAAGAAAACTCTATATTGTAGTCACAAATACACGACGCATAAAATAAAAAATATATTAAAGTCTTGCATTCTTGTTTAAATTTTCAACGAGAAAACACACAAAAAACGCTTTGCGATTTCTTACACGTCCAGAACAGTGCCAATTTTCGTTGCACTGCGAAGTAAAGAAAATTTACAAAGAGAAGGTCAGACTGCAACGATATTACTCATCCTTCTTAAACTTAATTCCTCCTCCTTCTCCTTCTCCTCCTCCTTCTTCTTCTTTTCCTTCTCCTTCTTCGGGAGAGACCTCCTCCGGTTCACCAAAGCACACAACCAACGAATCTCTTTTCTCTAAGCTGGTACAAGCCCTCTGAAGGAAAAATGAACACTCCTTAAGAACTCTAAAATGATATGAAGGCACGACCCAGGTTCGAACGAACCTGTCTGACAGTACGAGCAAGGTAAGGAATTATCATACTTGATACGAATCAGCTCGTAACGACCCCACAGCACAATATGAGGCACCGTAGCCGCACATTTTTGGTATATTTGTTTATTAGTTTCGCTTGCATCAATTACGGACGGTTCATAGTCATACGTCGTAAGTTCAAACTGTCAACGTATGTTCAAGAACCGTTGGTGATAGGTAGGAGGGGTTGTGTACAGCGAGGGATTTAAACGAGGAAATGCTTAGCAGCAGATAACAGACACAAGTTGTCCAGTGAGAAAGCAGTCCGGTTATAGAGCAGTCGAGAAAGAGAATAGCATGAGTGAGGGAGTGCAAGTTAAGTGACTGTGATATTTTACTAGAAAATGATTTAGTTGTTGAACTGGATAACAGCATGCCTTTTATATCAAGAATAAATGAATATGTAAATCAATAAGTAAAAAAGAAAATAACTAAAACTATATGTGATTCGTTGAACCACATCCATCTCCGGAAAGAAGTTCTCCTACCAGACTGAGCACGTCGGGACAACCAAGTTACAAAGGGTGATCGAGCAAAACATGTAACAGTCCAACCTTTCTGAAGTACAGTTCCTTTACCTTCACCGGGAATTGAGTAAAACTTAAAAAAGACCACCAAACAAAGAAGGTTCTACCCTTTTGCGTAAAGTGACGAATCAAGACAAACAAACGCATTGTTAAGTTCATGAAAATTTTTCCTGATCACCACCTTGCAGACTGCCTATCGGTGTCCAAAGATCGTTTGTACCTTTCCTTCTTCAGAGCAGATTAAGATTTATGTTCAATTACTCATGAAACAGCTACGAGTCCACATTTCTGTCCGTACCGGCATGCGCCTTAAAAGTAACCTCTAGAACTGTTTATTACCTATTCATTTCTACGAACCAATTCTATCTTGGTCTTAAGTTTAAATTATCCACTTTCACTTCTACAGCCCGCAAACATAGTCATGGTTTGCATTAAAACGTACTACGTATAACCCAGTACGCAGCCTACTGGAAAGCTCACAATGGAGAACACTCCAGTCACCAGACTGAACCGTTTTAACACGGAACAGCCTATCTGCATGACTCTGTTCATGTGCACATGGAATTACTGGTGACTGACGAATTGGAAAATGAGGAGAATGATACTCGATGTTCCGGTCGAGATAAGAACCAGGTACCTCTCGAACACCAACTAGATGAGTTGTTGTTTCAGAAAAATTCCTCGACATAGTATTTGATATTTACCACGAAATTGAGTGTGCGTTCAACTTCTCTTCTCCACAGACAGTCCGTAGAGCACACTTACGAAAATCGAGATCACCGGGTATTAGCATTAACCCTTGATACCAGAACACCTCACAAAACACGACTTAGTCCTATAAGCGCTCAATCCTGTTATAATAAATTTCTAACAATTCTCGCTACTGTACAAATATATTACAAAGCTTTCCCCCAAAAATACTGTTTCTTAGGCAGCATGTTCTTTATGAAATGAGATAAGCTGATTCAAAAGACAAAAGATGGGCTAGCTTCCATGGTCCCTTTCTCTTTGGCCCTCGGCCAACGTTCCTCTGGGAATTCCCTCTTTTGTTACTCTCCCAGAAGAAAAAGGCCTATGAACATTTCTTCTACGCTGAGCACATGGACACCATTACACGTTGCTCTGCAGTCCCGAACTTCACAATAAAGCTCTCATCAGAGGCTAGTTCACCACATCGCGATTTCTTGGGCTGCGAATAACCAAGGGAATTCTCAGACTCCTACAAGATACATAACGTTTACCCTCCACTTCTGTCAACACACACCATACGTGAAGCTTATTTTAAACAAGTACGTACGTACATACAAAACGTAGTTACTACAGTTTTATTACAAGCTGTGACTTGAAGACACAATATTCGCGTCTAGGTTTTGAATCAAAATTAATATAATACTTCGTCTTCTTTCATGTTACTGCAACGCTGTTGACCTGCGTACCAAGGACAGACAACGAAACACAAAAATAATCCAGGACAGCCAACTACTCGTACTTTATTTTTAAACCACTGTCGCATAATACGCACTGCATGTTGCATTACGCTGTATACACGAACATTACATTACATATTGTGGAACTAGGATAACTACATAATAAATACGTAACTTCCCGTGGATGAAGTCTGTTTGTAATAATTCACAGAGCAAAACAGACTAACAAAACAATCCAACCCGATATACCAGAATGTAGAGTAGGCAGGACGCTGCACCCACACGGAGGGAACCTGAACTTGACTCCCACTCTCGAACATTACGGTAACACCCGCGTTCTGCGCACTATCAGGCTTGCAGCAAATATCACGTTAAAGAAAAGTCAGACAATCCTGAATTAGGATAAAACTTTAATTACGTTGCTATGCAGTGCGTAATTCTATACTGTTATTCTTTTCACGAATCCCACCAGAGCAGCAGTTATTTTCCAGACAGTTAAAGCGCAATTTCTGGTACAAATCCCCCGAGTCTGTGCAGAGAACAAGTTCAGGGAGCAGCTGTAATCTCATTACCATAATTAACACCGTATGAGAAAGAAGGCAAGCCCGTCAGGTTATCGCTCCGTATTTTGGAAACTCCAAGTGTTTGTGTATGTCCATGATTCAGTGCTAAGTTGTGACAAAGCAACTGCTGTAATCACAACACTTCGTTCCTGTCTCCCTCAATTAATAAATCTGGATCATATTACGTCATAAGATTTAGCGCATTCATTTACTTTATAAGAATAGTAGGCTCACGGTATCTGCATGTCCAGCTGTCCATATGCTCATGTTAATATTCCTGCTGATGTTCAAGCACAGTGATGGGTTTTCATGAAACTTGGTACGAATACTGTCGTCACTAAAAACGACCCCACACCTTCGTAAATCTTTGTTTCTTGTCAACAGTAGTACTGACGTGGCAGCATGCGAATTTGTGCTGTGGGGGTGGATTTTGCGCCAGGTATAGTACGGACCTAATAAATGCAACTGTTGCTACAGTCAACACGGCTACACCAGCTGCTGCCAGCTGCCGTTCACAACACTCCCTTCAGATGCATAAAACCAAGTCTTAAACTTCACACTTCGAAACAGGAATTTCAGGTAACCAGTTGTTAAATACTTAGCCTGGATCTGATGGAAAACACTCAAGCGTCTCCACTACGAAGAAAAACCATTTAATGATGTGAAGAGAAAAAATCGCTGTTAATTCCAAGAATCGAACGAAACACATACAGTCCGTGTGCAAAATGCGGAGTTTCTTCATATTAGATGAAGTGGTACGTATAGTTACCATTATGGTTTAAAGGGTTAAGTGGTAGGCCTAGTATCTTACAATTATTATTATTATTATTATTATTATTATTTACTGCAATTGAGTTTACACGCGGTGGCAGTAGTCCTTACACTAGTAACAAATAAGAATAAATATACATAAACGAAACAATACAAAAACACAGTAAATACAAGAACACATAATACCAAAACATCCACACAATTGTCAAAACACCCACACACGCATTACAGCCAATCGAGGATCCCACATCGCTTGATGTTTCAAATTTATATCTATGTCCACCTATTTACATAGACATTTAACACGACATGTAGTTTACGCATAGAATTATACACACTTCACGTTATGAACATTCCATAAACCTTACTGGCTATTTTTATCAGACAAGTAAAACGGTGACAGGTACAGTATGCTCCGCCGCCTGCACTTTTTTCCTACAAAACAGTTCTTAATACGAAAGTAAACTCAGTATTGTGTGCAAAAGAGTAAAAAGTGAGAAGTCTATAAATATCTGGAGCATCACCTCCATACCGTCACTCCACTTTATGGCGTAGATCAAGCCCACTCCACATGTCGTTCGCGGGCAATACGTTGCCCGTAACACAGCGTTCTGTAGCCCGTGGAGACACAATGCAATGAGAAAACGTCTTTAACACTTCCCTGGCAAAGGAAAGATAGAACTCCGAAGGAATTTTGCAGAATTACCGGCTATTTATTGACGAAGACATGCATTACATTACTAACTAATTTTGTACAAATGTGCTAAGAATAGGAACAACCTAGTCTAGGCTGATAATTGCATATTTTACCAATTTTATTCACTATTGTCAGCGTAATTTCAGTCCACATGAAGTATATAAAAATACAAAAGTATAATTATTCATATAATTATATCCATATTTATTCATTCTTCGTACTGCGTCCTGAATTTCAGGTTGTCCGCAATCAAAGTGATAACAATATTCAAAAGGGAATTGCGTTTTACCTACTCATTTGGGTTGAATCGGGACCATATCTTCACTCATGACCTCAGAGGGTAGCATGAAACCAGGGAAACAAAGCTGAAGAACGAATTAGAAAAGTAAAGTGTGACGAAGGAAATATCGAGGGATTAGACCTGTGCCTTGTGCATTAGCGATCAGCCAGTGATCCATGCTTCCCACGGGAGTCAGGCCGAGCAGTTCCTTTGGACGCAGCGTAACTCTAAATAAATTTTCAGGAACAAGGCTGGTGTGATGGGAACTCACGAGTCGTTACCGTCTGGGTATGGCTTTGCACTTTACTGCGAGAAGACAATTTACCGCTCACGTTTAAGTTACGTGAACATTCCATCTGGCTATTTTTAGTTCGCTTCGCACTTTACCTAGCAATAGTAATGGATACGTTGCGGTTCCCATTGATCAATCAATCTGACATTCGGATGTCTCTTTGTTAAAACACGTACCCAGCACATGGTCACAGCTCAGAGTGACCGACGTATGTACAAAAACACCGGCAATGTTCGTACACTGATGGACCGCACAGTCAGGAAGTAGGTGGGTTGTGGTTCGAGACACAAGCTACTCTGAGTCATCGCGCTGCGGGCCCTACAAGAACATACACTTTTATCTTTATAGGAAACTTCCTAAGCGCCTTTTCCGGCAAGGTGGTTATTTTATGCGTAGAAAGGAGCGGATTAAGGATACCCCAGATAGTTATCAATATGTTCTTTCAGTAGCCTCCATACGGCATCCTCTATTAGAAATTCCAAAATGGTTCATTATTTTAATTTAGTCCGACATACGAAAAGACATTTTAGCACATTTCCGTCATCGGTCCCGCTCATCATCCATGACGCTTGTCATATGATACCGCCAACCTAGCAAGTGCCTCACACAGTCAAACTCTCACAGCATTCGGATCCACAGTGTTATAAAACTTTAATTTCAGATAACGCCGCTGATTGCTTTCACCTACAAATCTCCAATATGAGGTACAAAAAAATTCGTTGGGGGGTCGTTATCTTGGGCTCTCTCATTTCCTAGGAATTCCAGTAATTAATCCTGCACTTCGGAGCGGGCCATTTAATAAATCCCGAGGACACCATACAAGGTTTTCCACAAATCTTCTAAACTCCCATTAGATTCCACTGTATGCTATCGTAAACTACAAAATAGAATTACATGGTCTGTCAGCATGAAAGAAGACCATATGCTACAGGAAGTAAAATTAATTACATTAATTTCACATTCATATTTGTTGAACTAGCACCGTCTGATAATAGGGCCAATTTGAATCTGAAATAAAAGTTCTATAGAGGTTTAGAGGATAAAGCCGTTCCAGCGCACGTCACGAAATAATACTAGGGTGAAGGTAGAGTTTCACTAATATTTTATCTCGGAACTTAGAGGCGAGTGGTTAGCTTCAGGCCCCGGCCGCTTTACCTTGGCGGAAAGAGCTGCCAGTAACCACTGAATGGGCGGCTGGGTGGGCTCTGGACACTTTTGAGAAGAAATAAATCTCTTGGCCCTGCCAGGAGTCGATGTAATTAAAATTACTCTTCAATAACCAAGGATTGGGAATTACGAATGTGAAAATATTCGTGACTTGAAACGTAAGCCTGGTGACAGATGAGGGGATAAAAGATAAAACTGACACAAAAACAATCATAACATTCAGCTTGTCTTCATGGCACCAGGCTGTGTGCATTTGTGATATTACAACGTAACATTCCACCAGCCAGTTGAGGTTTCTAGGTATTTTCGAAAGAACAACTACAAAAGTAATTCATACACCAATTCTGCATCCTTAGTACACAAATACTCAGGCACGGCTCAAAAATATCAACGTCCTTGGACATGTCAAGGGCAGTCCCACAGGCCAGACAGGACTCTTCCATTCTTACAGCCCACTTTATTAACTCAAAGCTGCTATCCTCACGCGAATTATCTGAAGCTAAATGGCACAACAGTGTAAATATTCCAAGCAGTCACGCCCTCAGTGCAGCACCTCTCACGTAACAAGAGCTCAAATTCCAGCTGGTTTCAGTTTCCAGGACTGAAATTAACAACGGTGTCCCTACATGCATATACCGAAGCAGCACAAAAGTAGGCATGAGTCATTATCATGCCTTCCCAACAGATTCAACTGTTATAATTGTCTTAAACAAAAACAAGACAGGTATTGTACAGCGTATAATATAGCACTGAGGCGCGTTCGTACAACCACTGTCACAGTGGAAAAGCTATAAGTATTACATATTGTGAGTGTGTGTTTGTAGACTTAGGTATCCAGCACCCAATGCGCATACGCCTTATTGTCATCTGTGG
>Ga0123357_10014777_pt1 | contig 10205 bp, 6 predicted proteins | sample TergutEmb28metaG_FD_89873 | JGI IMG/M metagenome (GOLD analysis project Ga0123357, IMG submission 89873) | Embiratermes neotenicus P4 segment gut microbial communities from Petit-Saut dam, French Guiana - Emb289 P4 | ecosystem: Host-associated > Arthropoda: Insects > Digestive system > Gut ... | reverse complement strand
GAAGAAAAAGCCTGTGACAAGAGACATCCATATCGTATAATAATAATAATAATAATAATAATAATAATAATAGTTGATGGAGACATACCTGTTGCAAAATAAGGAATTAAGAAGGTAGATGAAAACTAGTAAATTTAATTTTTGTTACTTAGTTGTGTGACTAGTATTTAATGTAAGGTGAGGAATGTAAATATGGTATTTGAGGCAGCAACAGTTTCTCTTGACCCACAGTTCTTCAGTTCATATTTCAGGGATCAATATTTGGCCTAGAGGCTGGCTACTGTGATATGCTTTTACTCAGTCCCTCTAGGTAGTTTTGTGTGTGTGTGTGTGTTTGTGTATATACATACAGTAAAAGTTATGGTATCAGACACTTCCATAACCACAGTGTGGCCAGATATCATAATTTCCCAGATATTAGATTTGTCACTTGATATCCTATCCTGTTTTCCCTGTTGCAATTTCTGTTCTCTTTTCATCAATACTTACATTATACAATGTACTTACTTGCTTACTGCATGGAGCAGAGTGCTTATTGGGAAGCTAATTGCTTCTCAGCTAGTCAAGAAATTTCTCACATTTTATGGAACCCAAAGGTTCATTACTGCATTTACAAGTACCTGCCACCTGTCCCTTTCCTGAGCCAGATCAATCCAGTCCATGCCCCCACCCCACTTTCTGAAGATCCATTTTAATATTGTCCTCCCATCTATGCCTGGGTCTTCCAAGTCACATGGTGTACATGTAATCTAAAAAAAGACCCAACGAGACAAGAATATTTCACTCTTTTCTGCAGCATTTTCTTGACATTACTGCCAGTTGACGGTATTGTGAAGTTCAGTGAGCCTCTTTTCCAGTTAACAGAGCTTTCCACATCATCAGTTACTAGGTATAATTGGCTTTTACTTTAGATAGCTGTGCCTCATCAGAAGTTAAATTTGTCCCTCTGCTTAATTAAGCAGCAAGCCATGAAGGCAGGGAGACATACAGGTATAGACCCATGCAGTTTTAGCCATGGAACTACATGAATGTGATTGGTCATCTTCATGTCCCAGCTGCTCTACTCCAGGGAAAGAGCCCCTTGTTGTTGTGGTATAGAGGGCTGGGTGATCCACAGAGCCAGTCTGAATGCTGTGACAAAGAGAAGTGCCTTTTACCTCTCCAGGGAATGGAACCCAAATTCCTGGGTCATCTGGCTGTACCCTGATCTGTGTACTGGCAAGTCAGAGGTATTAATATTCACAAGTGGTATCACATCCTCATTGCAGTACACCTATTCTGCAGGCACTACTACATCCTGGACCTTTGCTGAGAAAGGTTGAATGGCATTCATGTCCAGTTATTATGTGGATAGAGTAATGAAGGGTTTTCTGTGTAAACTGTAGGTAGAGTGTGGACGTGTCATATATTTGTACCGAAATTCTAGACATAGATGTTTTAAACAAGTTGTTTCCATCAGTTCATTTGATAATTCAGTCTTCTCACAGTTCAGGCATCAGCATGGGTAATGTTAGTGTCAATGCTAATGATGAATGATACACAAGTTCTGATGTCAGAATGAATAAATATCTGATTTTCCCAGAACTACAAAACACCATGCAAATAGATTTCTTGTATTATGATGACACAAAATGGCCATAAGCCCATACACAGTGTGTTTCATGAGAATCTGCCATACTTTGGGAGTGTGTTTCTTAGGTTAGTTTACATCGATATAACTAAGAACACCATTATCCAAATATGAACAGTTAAGGGGATAATGGAACTAGAAAAAGTGATCATTTTGCAGTTCCATATACTGCACCTGTTTAACATGGTGTGTTATCCATACACTGTGCAGGTCCACTCTTGAGCTGATAAAAAGGGCAAGCCCAAGTGGAGGCGAATTTGCTACATGAAGTACTTGGAGCCTTAAGGATGATATTTATGTAACCATCACAAGTTTTGCTTGCTGAATTAAAGTCCTTTTGTCACTCAGATGTTAGTTGGATATTAAATACAGGTGTTCAACACTACAGGAACTAGAAATCCCTCTTAGTTTTATAACTATTTTGTAATCATTAAATGTAGAATAATTCACATTCTTTAACACTTCTTTCACTTTTATCTCCATAAGTGTTCAGCTTTGGATGTAGGTATTTCTTATTTCTGGTTATGTCAGTGTGATTTAGCTAAGGAACATTCTCCCAGTGTATGGAAGATTTCTGCTGAAGCACTAATACATACACACAAACATATATATATATATATATATATATATATGTATTAAATCCAAAATACTAAATAATACAGTAATGTATATCAAGGACATTTTATTTTTCCTGCAATATTGCACTGGTGTAGCTGAGGCCTCCATTCATCTGCGAAGTGATGCTGGATCAGTGGGTAAACACAGCCTGATGTTTCAAGACATTTTGGTATTTGAAGATAAGGGTATTGTGTTGACTCAAAACACCGGACTGTTATTAAACCCTGGAGCTGTGTAAGATCCAAGAATAACAGAATCCTCTTCTTTGTACCTTTTCAGTCACACATCACTGCACATCACAGAATGTCAGCTGTGGAATTTATTGTATGTTCTTTCATGTTCAGTCATTGTGATATTGTTGGTTTAGGAAACACCATCAACAGAATGTTCACCTGATTCTGATGGCTCACTGCTGGACTCCTCTGACACATTGGAAATGAAGGGAAAAGAAGTTCTTCAGTCCCCATTGTATGAAGATAGTGAGTATTTGTTTCTGTTAATACTGTTTTTTAAATATTATTTAGTACGTGCTAACATCCAGCTGCCATACACTTCTGATACATGAAACCAGTTCCCATAAAGGAAGATAATAAAGCCACACCTCTAACTCACTGGTGCTGGAAACCATAATGTTACAATCACTGTAAACCTGCCACCTGTCCAGAAATGTAATATTGTGCTCTGAAATGTCATACATTTTAGTTATTCCCTGCTTCAGTACATGTCAGATGGTTGGTCAGTGGCTTTTCATTACATAGGCCTGGGTTTGATCTCAGAGCAGTCCAATGGAATTTTTGGTGGAGGTACTGGCATGTGAGCAAGTGTTTCTGTCAGTACTTCAGTTTTCCCTTGTCAGTTATCATTTCACCAATGCTAGTTTAGATCAGGGGTCTCAAACGTATGGCCCACCGGTTTATTTTATGCAGTCCTTGCATTGATCTTGTTATAATTATAGAATGTGGCTGGCCTGAGTGTTGAATAATTTATTTTATTTTAGGATTTTTTTTATTCACTGGCCAAAGGTTTAAGAAGGTTTACAACCCTTCATCTAGGTTAGTCATAAGTTTTTGTGAGTGCAGGACAGAACATCTGGAACTCCCTGCTGTGTGGATGGTAATTGCTGCCAAGGACTTGGGCATTTCCTTGTGTTTTCCTCAAGCAGGGCAATATGCTAAAGTGGTGCTTATGGAGTCCTTGTTCAGTGACAGAAGTAGTGCCAAGACAATGTTGCATACAAATGAAAAGCAGTATTGAAAAGCCTAGGGTTTTGTGTTAATGCACTGCACTATCATCTGGGTTGCTGTTGACAATGAATTGAAATAAAAAATAATTGTCCTGTTGCAAATTTTGAGTCAAAACAATTTGTATTATACCTAAAATGCAACAAAGTACACACCATATGAAGTTACCTTTACAAAGGCATGTTCACATGTTTGTAGCCTGTATTCTTTTGGACTGGATGGTTTTCTGGTGATGGTAACAATTGCAAATAGTTTTCTTGGATCCCATATCCTCTGTGAAACAAGAGAGTCAATTAGAAGACAAGTGTCATATATTGCATGGAAAATATATTTCTTAGAGTAATTGTGACAGAATTGTTTGTCTCACTTGCAATAAGGGGATCTTGGTGCCTAAGAAATAGAGGTCATGCCATCATTACAAAACTTAATGGAAGGATAAGTTCAATGTTCCTGAAGATAAGAATCATTAAAGAATCTTAAATGTGAACTGCAGTGGCAGCAGAACATATTTACTGTTCTTACCAAATGAAATGTTGCAGCATTTCATACAACTTTTCCTATTTCACAAATTATTGGCAAGGAATCACTACCATTTATGGATGGTGAATGTGTAAAGAAGTGTTTAATGAAGGTATTGGAAGTACTTTGATGTGGAAAACAATAACTTTTTAAACTGTCAGTCTTCAAGCATAGTATCTGATCATGCATTGCAGATTTTGTGGCATATTTAGTTGCAGTTTGCAATATTACATACAGGTATATTTTACATCTTGATGTTTTTATTTGAGGCATATCTGTTCCATTTTCTACAGTGCAAGAGTTTTAGGTAAAAAATTGCCTTGACTTATGGAGTGACTCTTGTGTAAAGGAGTAGTCTTAATATGTTTTGTGTTTAATTTTAAACAAAAGACTTAACCGTGTGTGTGTGTGTGTGTATTTGATATGTATATGTATAATATAATGTGGTACAGTGATGATGTAATTTGTGTAATAAGTGTGCTGCATGCTAGATGATCGGGGTTTGATTTTTGGAAGGGGTAAGACAATTTTTTGCCCTCCAGAATATTCAGACTAGCTCTGGGGTGCTGACACAGCCCTCTAGTCATTGGGTACCAGTGTTCTTTCCCTGGGGGTAAAGCGGCTAAGGTGTGAAGTTGATCACTTACCTAGGTCTAGTACGAAGATTAGAATGAATGGGGTCATTCCTTTGCTCCACTATATAACGTCAAGGCATGGACAGGAACAGCTTGAACTTTGCATAGCCCTATATTGCTGAGAATGATATGCAGACCAGCATAGATTTCAGAACAATCTGGTAGGTGCACATACATCTCCAGTTTGACTCTCAGCCAGGATAGTGACTGGTCCTGAGTGTTTTTTAGGCACATTCACAAAAATGTGAAAAGAGACTATTGGCTTTGTCATGTCTGCCTGTCCATCCGTAAGTCCAACTGTCTGCAAGGAACAACTTTGCTCCCACTGGATGGATTCTCATGAAATTTTATATTTGCGTACTTTTCAAAAACTGTGAAGAAAAGTGAAGTTTTATGAAAATCTGACAAGAATAACAGGTACTTTACATGAAGACCAATATACATTTTTGATCATATATTGCTCAGTTCCTCTTAAAATGAGAAGCATTTCAGGTTAAAGTTGTATAGAAAACCAAAACATGCATTTAATGTTCAATAATATATATTTTTTTTTAAATCATTCCATTTGTGAGAATAATGTGGAAGAGTAATGTAGAGCCAGACAATGACAATATTGGCGCATACACATTGCATGCCGGATTCCTAATACTACAAATACACACCAGAATATGTAATACTTATTGGCTTTCCATTGTAACAGTGGTTGCATGAAGGCACCTCTTTGTTACATTATACATACTTTGCCTCTGTTCCTTCATTTTCTGAATACAACCAGCAAACTTTACCAGCAGAGTACCTTAAATCCATTGTGACTTCTGTCACATTTTACCAAAATCATTTTTGTAATTATTATTTCACTCCCTATGGCACATCTTATAGCTTGCTGCAGGTTGCACAGCATCATCAAGTAAACTAAAATATTTTCTGTTCCAATATTTGTTTCAGAATTAAAAACCTTGAGTCTCTCACAACTGAATGAACTTTACCTGGAACTTGAAGTGTTGATCCGAGAGTTTTCAGAGACACTTATTGCTGAACTTGCATTACGTGATGAGCTGGAATATGAGAAGGAGCTAAAAAACACTTTCATCTCATTACTGCTGGCAGTTCAGAACAAGCGGCGACAGTATCACGTTGAACGCAAACGAACAGGACGAAATAACACTGCACCTCGTGCACCGAATGGTCTTGACCCAAAGGTAAGAAAAGGGGTAATCTGATTTCATGGACGCTTTCTGCAATGGATAAACCAGTACTTTTTTTGGTACTACTTACAGTGGACTGTGGCTGGTAGCTAAATTTAAGCACATTCTGTGTACCCATTCTGCTAACTTAAAGTACATAGTACAATGTCAGCATTTGCAAAATTACGCTTTCAGAGTAATTACACATTCTGTAAGTCTGATCACAAGGGAATTGATTTTGTATAACATCAGAGCAATTTGAATTTTTCCAAGAATGATTGTACACCTCAGTTGATGCATCTGTTCACTAATGATTTAAATTTCCAAAAAATGCTTACAGAATTTTAGACTGTCAGGTAATTTATTAGGTACTGTTGGTCACTCAGGAGTATGACCTTGACCTTGCTAGTGGTTGCACAGGAAGAAGTCACACAATTAGATGCCTATGACCCGTAACCATTGTATTTCTGTAAACAATACTTTCGGCTGAAGTGTGACAATGCCTTGTGAGGGTAAGTTAATTCTCTTGTGTTAGAGTTTTCTGTTGCGTCCTGCCTGCTGCTTCTTCTACTTTTTCTTTTACTTCTCCTCCCCCTCCCTCTCCTTCCCCCTTCCTCAAGGGCTGCACTCTGCTCTGGAGCTTGGCTTCTGATCCATTCCCAATGTAACACACCGTCTTACTGCTGTTGATGTGTTGCAAGGCCTGCTGCTATTATTTGCCATGCGTACTTTGGATGTATTATCATCTAATATAATTTTTTAATGCTGTTTGTATCATGCATTATGATATAATCATGTAATGTAGACCAACAAAGTGCACCTCTGTTAAATTTAATTTTTCACAATATCTTCTACATGTACATGTTTCAAACATGAGGGCTTATCTTAGAAGGTAGACAGTGGTTGACTTGTTCCACATCCCACTTGCCTGTCACTGTGATCTATGGAACATTAAATAAATTGAATTGAATTGGTAACAAGCACAGGTAGGGTATAATATATGTCTATATGTATAGTACACCGTGGTACACCATGAAGATGAGCCCTTGGGGTCGAAACAAGTACATGTAGAAGACATTGTGAAAAATTAAATTAAATTTAACAGAGGTGCATGTTGTTGGTCCACATTATATAATCTAGTATCATCTTATTAGCTTTATTATTTCTCCTGGTATTCCTTAAAATTCCAAGGCTATAAATAGTTGATTTCTTTCTGTGCTTTTGAAAACTTGTCTAAAATCAATAAATGTCATGCCACAGTCTGTGTTTTACTTGTAACATTTTTCCATGATTTGCCTCGTAACAAATATTTAGGCCCATTTTACTACTATCTGATCTGAATCCACATTGATATTTTTCTGTTATCACTTTAATGTATGCATTCAGCCTTTTTACAGTAATACTGGACACACTTTTGTATGTCATGTTTAGCACGCTAATCCCTGAATGGTAGGTGCACTGTAATTTGTTTTCTTTCTTAGGAATTGGGTAATCAGACCCTCCCCCATTCAGTTGGTATTCTTTCTTGTTTCCATATCAAGCCTTAACTAATGTATTATTCTTAATAAGGTTATATCTCTGTGTTTTATTTGTTCAGCACCTATGGTATCTTCACCAGGGGCCTTGTGATTTTTTAGTTTCACTATTACGTCTTCTGCTTCTTCCATAGAAAGGTGTTCAGTCCACGGCTGTACAGTTAGGTGTCTGTTACTTCTGCTTGGTTTTGGATCCTTTTTTCTCTGCAGTTTCTTTTAATAGTTCTTCAGAGTGTTCCATCCTTCTGCTGGTGACCTCATCTTCATTTGTATTACTTGCCTGTCTTGTCTTTGCATGCATTTAGTTTTGTTTGATACTTGTATTTTTTTTGGGGGGGGGAGTTCTGCCTGGTTAGGTCTGTTCATAAATGTGATTTAATGCTTGTTACAAACTTAACACCTATCAAATAGCGACCAGGGAAAGTACCCAGAGATAAGGGACTGCCACCCATGCTGTTGAGGGCAAAGCTGTACTCCTGAGTAACGATCAGTACATTTAATTTACAATGGAGTTGGGATGTTAATTAAACATAGAATATAAATACATTGGTAGAATTTTAATGAGCATAGTGTTATTCTGCAGTGTGTTTGTGTTTTCAGTACCTGACAACAGTAATACCTTATCACTTGGGGAGTGGCCCACCAGATAACCAAGCTCTTCAGGTGCTCATCAAAAGTAAGTGTTATGAGTGAGACTGTAGGCTCTGATGGTGTTAATTATGAAGATTACTGTCTGTAGAATGTGATAGTGTGTAATTCGGTTTAGGTGTCAACATTCAGAGGAATCTGCTGCCTCTGTTTGCAGGTAAGACAGCCTCTACTTCTGTATCTACCAAACTATATGGTGTCATATCCCAGAAGGTGTGGATCTTCTGGAGTTATGGGTATTTTGGATTCATGGATTAAGCAAGTGCAAATTCAGTGTAATAATTGAAACTTATGAGCTCTGGAACTGTGAATTATGAAATGAAATCTTGTGTAATGAAAGAATTTTTCATTTTGAATTTATTCATATTTTCATGAATCATGAAAATGTTTTCAACTGACTGCTTTAAAAGTAAAAAATTTGTTCATGTGCTTTTAATTATTGTTTTGTGTACATATATGGGGAGAATGAAGGAATTGCTACATGCTTTCCTATCCCCAAAATACAGTTCTCTGTCACAGTGAACAGTTATAATTCTGTTTTGTGATATTTGAGATTCTTTTGCTTGTGACTGTAAAAACTACTGCCTTCTGCAATATGATGATGCAGAGACTAGAAGATATTTGTTCACTTATAGGAATGTGTTGTCTCCATGTTTAATACAGAAGAATATAATTAAGATGGAGACAGCATGTTCCCCAAAATTTTAAGTTTTTACCAGACTACACTGTGTCACAACCCAGAAGTCAGTATTCTTCAGTTTTTTGTATTCCTGTCAGTATTTTGTCCTAGGTTCGTTAGAGTTTGTAATGAGAATTGAAACTTTCACTGCATGTAAATGTGGCTGATTGCCAGGGGAGACTTCATTGTTGTTTGTAATAAAGTTATGGTTTTGTGGATGTTGTGTTGTCATTGTTGTAGTCTATTGTTGACGTCATTGTTGTCGTCGTCGTCATCATCATCATCATCATCATTGCTGTCATTGTTTTTGTTGTTACAAAAGGTAAAATGTTGTGTTTTCTTTGGGCTTGAGCTTAATACCATTAAGTGGGATTGGAAGTTCACATATTATTTATTTTGCACTGTATGAAGTAAGTGGTTTGCATCATGAGTCATACACTTTGTTGCTGGCAGCTTCTCTTGGCTGGGAGACCACATGATCTCCAGAGTGAGTTTAGAAATACCTTGCCAGAAATTGAGCCCTGGTCATCCGGCAAGTAACCAGTCAAGTTTATTGTCTTAGCTATTGTTAATGAATATTATTTATTTTCAAGCTAATTACTGCTTAATTTGTAAGCAGAAATTTTTGTGACATTTTATCTGGTGCTTAATTTTCCTTTTTTTTTTATTGCAGTACTGAAAGCTATCAATGAAGACAGTCCAACTGTTCCTACGCTACTTACAGACTACATATTGAAAGGTGAGTAAGTGGAGGAAACATTCTGCATGCTTAAAGATGTAGATTAATAGATATGCTTGAGAAGCCTTATAAAATAAAATTTCAGATTGGTCAGAATGAAAATAGCTGTCTGAATGTGTTTACAGTAAATATGCTCAAGTGACATTTCAATCCTTTAGATGCATCATCTCCGTTGTGTTTTATGCAAATTAGGAGGGGGTAGGTACATCAAAACCCAACTGTCTTTGTATCTGTTTTATTAGGCTGACGACATGTTTCGGCCACTGTGGGCCATCCTCGGGTCACAAAAATGTATAATGAGGAAAAACTATGCAGTGTAAGATCATTAGTTATGATACACATTCTGAACTTTCAATGAGATCTCGTTATCATGCGGTTTATCGGTATTGAACTAATAATATATTTGACTAGCAAAGTGGATAGAGTTAAATTACATATACATGTTGTATGTGATGTCCTATAAGCAAAGTGCCTTGAGTTTAAAGTACATATACAAGGTGTCCCAGGAGGAATGTGCCAGACTTCGGGAGGGTGTTCCTTATGTTAAAGTATAGCGATATAACCCAAAACACTTATGTCCAAAGTTGAATGGTTACGGAGATAATGGCCAGAGAAAAGTGTGGTCTTCTTGCGGGTCCACGCATTGTACCTGTTGGCTGACAATCTTATCCATTTCGACCTTGAGTGTAGTTTCATATGACCGGAATTCAGCTGACGCTGGCCACTGAACTGCACTGCATAAGAACTGCACTGCATACGCAGTGCAGGTTATGACTG
>Ga0123357_10014776_pt1 | contig 10205 bp, 6 predicted proteins | sample TergutEmb28metaG_FD_89873 | JGI IMG/M metagenome (GOLD analysis project Ga0123357, IMG submission 89873) | Embiratermes neotenicus P4 segment gut microbial communities from Petit-Saut dam, French Guiana - Emb289 P4 | ecosystem: Host-associated > Arthropoda: Insects > Digestive system > Gut ... | reverse complement strand
GGTACCCACAGTAACCAACAGTCACACTGCTGCCCTCCACACACAAATCAAGCTGTTCCGTAACTTTCCTCAACCCAGTCGGTACCCACAGTAACCAACAGTCACACTGCTGCCCTCCACACAGAAATCAAGCTGTTCCGTAACTTTCCTCAGCCCAGTCGGTACCCACAGTAACCAACAGTCACACTGCTGCCCACCACACACAAATCAAGCTGTTCCGTAACTTTCCTCAGCCCAGTCGGTACCCACAGGTACCAACTGTCACACTGCTGCCATCCACACACACACAAAACTCAGCCTAAATGCTCAGCTGCACACTGCCAACAGTCCACTTCCAAAAGTTCCAATTTGCCTCCAACCTATCTCTACCAGAAAGAGAAGCGGAAAACAGGCCGGAAACGTTCAAAATCGCAAATCTTCCCGTTTCCATGCCCATAATAAATGCAGTGTCTTCCCTTGTACCTTCATGCTTCAAAGACCTAATTTACTTCGCTGTAACATTAGGTAAGAATGTACCCTGCAACATTGCACAGTTCAAACACACAATATCTAATATTACCATTACACTGTCTTGCAGAGGAAGGTACTGGAACATGTTTAACAATATACTGCGCAAATCACACAAATAAAATGGCAACGAAACACAAAACACCACTTGCCATCAAAATAAAACCAAACTTTCACATTAATTTCAGCCGCTAACTGAAGTACCAAACAGTGCACATTTAACACCCATACGCCATTAACAACGGCACTGCCAGCCTGTCTGAACGTCACGTCACAAATTACATTTCTGTACATTCTGCCTCTGGAGGTTGGTTGGTCCGCTTAAAACTTAGAGTAAAGCTGCAGTAAAGGTAAAGGTACAGTCGTCCCTCTACACGTGGAATAGAGGTATAGCTGAACTCATTCTTAACTCGGCAGTAGATCAGGATGAGTGGTCAGCCTCACGCCCCGGCCGCTTTATCCCGGTACCCACTGAATACAAGCCTGTGTGGGACCCAGAACTTTACGTAGTGTTAGTGCTGATGGTGCTTGGGGCTTCGGGACTTTAGTTGACAGAGTTGTGAAATGCTGCTTATTTTTGTGTGCCGTTAGAAGGGACCGAGAGATTCATAATCCTCGGACTCCAATCTTCAGCGACCGGCAGGCACTTTGCCAGTGGCCGGTCTTTGTTGTCAGGCACCGTGTAGACCACAGGCTACAGCCTGTCACTGCGTACCTGCGCGCTGGACTTCAGCGAAGAATCACAAGTCCGCGTACATCCGCACTCTGCATTTTGACGACGCTCTGATAGTCAACAAAATGAACACCGTTTAGCGCAAAACCAGCAGACAATGTAAGGCTTGGCGCTGCAAATGGCGCACCCTCCGACACAGCTAGCACACTGTAACAAGGCGTTCCTCGCTGTCAGTTTTCACGATACATGCGTAAATGTAATTTCGTGTATGCTTCCTGTGCCAAGTTTACCAAAATTCACGCTTCTTCTGGAACATTCTGTGAGGAAATGAAAATCTGGCAAACGATTCTATTATTGAACCTACTGGTAGGTCATGGACGGACAAACGCCGTCTCAACGTGACACAGCACCGTACTGCCAAAAGGACGTGGGACAGTTTGTTGTGTGTGGCAGCCCGTCGGCCTAACAATGAACATGGCAGCTGTGTAGAGCAGCTGCAAGACGGCTAACAAGCGACCGCGCGCGAACAAAAAGCTGCATTGTTGCGTAACACAGTTAATTTCAACATACGAAAATTATCCAGACGAAAGATATCGGAACGCGATAAGTGTAACTACTGAAGACGGACAAAAAAGGCTAAGTCAAGAAGTAGGGCTTGATATGGACAACTCACACAGCAGCGGGGCGTCGCCCTCACCGTCATTACCCGATGTTTCTTATTTTTTTTATTTCCCGTTACGAAGTGCGGCAGGTTTCCAATTCCATCTCGCTGGCCTATTAATCCATAGACACGTGTCAGCACTTTTGTATATTTACGAGGTTTCCCTACATTAGTGCTCGCTGCGAAAGTGAATGTGGATGATCTTGTTGCTGGTCCAGCTGCAATACGTCATGTCAGTCGGTTCCTTCGGAGCTTTGAAGGTGAAATAAATCCATATTCTAACAGCCGCTGAAACAGCATAATCTGCCGCTTATCTGCGCCGAGCAAGAACGTTTTAACTCGCCGGCCTGCACACATGCAAGATGTCGGAACACAGCTAACGTACTGACGCAACACAGACGTTCCGGTAGGGCCGACGCAGTATACATATGACCAACCGTGCAGGTACACGGTGCTAAAAAAGGGGTTGCAGACTTTAGAGGTGTGTGCCACTCAGCACAGGAGGCCCAGTCAGCATGTGTTCCATGGCCAGTGCCCGCTGATCTGTGGCGATATTCTTACCACCGCTTCAGCAGCTGCTGTCAGTGGTTTCTCTCGAACCTCCTGACAACCACTGTCTACTCCTTTCTGTAACACCTCTACGTCAGTGGTAGTGTCTACAAGCGGCGATGTCTTCAGGCGTTCCCAACACCCAAATCCAGAGGATTAAGGTTCGGGTACTGTGCAGGCCAGTTGACTGGGCCTCCACGTCCAATCCACTGTCCACAGGAAGTCTGGGTCAGGTGCTCTGTCACGTGTTACCGGTGATGTACCTCACGGAACAAAAACCGCCAGTACACTGCACCTTCCAGCCAGTTGCGTAAGACAACTGGTCCTAAGAGATAATCTCCTGAGATGTCCACTCAGCGCCGGTGGTGTGGGTTGTCCATCCGCACAGACAAGGTGGGCAACAATGCGCCTTCTGAATCGCGCGCGGCTCATCATTAAACAGCATGTTTGCTACAAACTGCGGGCCTGACACAGTCGGCGAGAAGCCCTTGCACGTCTGTCAGGATGGCTGTGTGTTTGCACTTGCTGGATATGACCGTTTACGGACAGTTCCCCGGACAAGGGACATGCTGCAACCTTCACAGCTGCAGTTCTGCGGACTCCGGTTCCGGGATCTCAGTACACGAACTTCGAATCGATCGAGGTCTTCAGCGATCCGACGCCCGGAGAGCAAAGAAATCAGATGGTGAAGTTTGGTGTGTAATTTGTGGGATGGGATTCTGCGTTCTACAGTGCCGAGCAGATTAACAAGATGCATTGCACAACCAGTCAATGGGTTTCAAGTCGAAGGAACAACACAACACCAACTGTGGCTGTTTCTCCGTAGCAGCAGTTACAGTTACAGAATTCGCAAGTACAGAAGTTGCGTGTCTTACTAAATGCAGTCGCAACACGTGCAACAGACACGTAAAGAAACATGAACAGCACGCGTAATGACCTGTTCCAGTGCACTGTACTGTTAGTCTACACACACACACACACATAGAAAACACCGCCCTCTGAGGAGGCGCTGGTGTTAGGAGACCACCTGAATGGGAATGTTTTGCAAACTAGGGGAGTCCTACTGACATCCCAACTGCAGGACAGTGAAACCTGACCACCCTGCCGCCTGTGGCATCGCTCAGCAGTATTCTTCTCACTGCGCAATTATACCCCAAGGAAAAATGATTACTCTCTTTTACTTTTTCAAAATTGTGTAACTTGAAATTCTGCAAGTTGAGGACCGTTTGTATGCACAAAGCAACTGTTCTGGATTCCACCGCCTACCGCCTATGAGTAGGTAGCTCAGTCAGTACAGTGACGACGCTACGGTATGCACAACCGACGAATCGTGGTTTGACTCCTGACAGGGACAAGATTTTTTTTTTCTCTGCTCCAAAGCATCCACACTGCCCACTGGGCCGACCCAGCCACCACTCGGTGGGCACTGGGTCTCTTTCTTCGGGAAAAGTGGCCACAGCATGAAGATGACCACACACCAGTGCTGAGGTTAAGCACTAGTGGAGCTGTACTGACACTCCCCCCAAATGCATTCATGGCGTCCACAGGGTCTTAAGTTTTACTCTTGCTAATACATACAGTTGTGCCTTGATACACATTGTTATGCTGTTTGTCACTAAATATTATGTTAATTCAAAATCTACAAGGCACAAAATTACTTTAATTAAAGGTAACTGCACTTACACACTGGCATCCTGGAATGACAGCTCTCTGCTCTCAGAACTGCGAGGTACAGATGTGAAGACGTGGACTCAAAATCTGCAAAAATTAAAGAACGTAATGTAAGACCTGTCGAGTTTTTTCACACATCAACAACACAACACGCCCTTATGCATCAACACTCACCTTGCTTGTGACAGACATCATGCCACAGATGTCAATTGCTAACCGACACGCAACACCAGTGTTAGCTGTTGCTACCCAGCAAGTTGCAGAGTCTCAACAGCAAACACACTAACAGTCTACAGCTGGAGTACTGATAAACCAAAACAGACAATTTGGCGCATTATCTTTCAAAAAGTTAATATGATCTTCGTCATGTCTGTCTGTCCATCTGCACAGTACAACTCTGCTCCTGTGGACCAACTATCGTAACATTTTACTTTCAAGATTTTTAGTAAAATCTGTGGAGAAAATTCAAGTTGGAGTAAAATTGTACCAAACGAAGACGCACGTACTCATGTTAAAAACTTTGGTTATGAACGCTATCCTTGTTAACGTGTTCCTTAGGTGCTTTGTTAGGTGACAGCACCAAGTGTGTTGCCCTGCTGACATTTTCTGTTGTCACTAACTTATCTTCTCTTCAGGTACAATATTTGTGTTGTAAAATACGTTAATAACAGAAACAGTAGCTGCAGGTGAGTTTGAATGGATCTGTTTGCTATGCACAACATACGATATGTGATTCAGAACACAGCAGAGCCCGGTGATCACCACCTGATTCAAAAAGTTGACAATACACATTCCTGTATCATACAAAACACAGAATATACTGCACACTGCATTATGTACAGACGTAAAAAGTTTCAGAATAGGTGATTATCAGACAAATGTGTAGGCAAATTTAAAAATTCAAATTGCTTTAAAGTAAAAGTTATGTCTTTCCTTCAAAAATAAAGTTTCTTGGTGAAAGTTTGTTAAAAAGAAAGGCATTAAACAGAAACTGTAGCACTACAGTGATAATAACACATTGGGTAATGGTAATGTATATTGGTAACATTGGTATGCTAAATAAGGTAAATTACAACTGTGCTTAATTCAGCATTATGCAATGTGTGGGGAGTGGTGCTGGGCTCCATGCATTCCCAAATTCAGCATTCCACGCAACATCTTCAAGTTTCTGCCACTTCATCCTCTCACTGTACAGGAGGCTGGGTGTGGTGGTATAGCAAAAACCTGTCGTCTCTACAAGGAATGAAACCCACATTATCCAGCCTACAGCCTGTGAGTCACCCTGCTGACTGCACTATCACCAGCAGTTCAATTTAAGAAAACAGCGAAGTTCACTAATTGTCTCATAAAATTACCAAGAACTTAATAGTATGTAAGACAATAGGTGTTGAAAGGAATGAATGTCTATTTGACAGAAGACACATCATGACAACAGATAAAAGGGTGTTTATGTTTATGTCTAAGTCTGATGAAGCATTCCCACAATATTAAGACAAACTGGACCATCCTCAGGAACTGCTAACTAACACCTGGAACACTTGGGGGGAGACAAAATACAGATTTAAAAATCAGGATTTTCTCAGAAAAGCTGGGGTTCATATACACTTGTGCTGTAAGACCACTTCTTAAGACACTTTTACAAATGTGCATTCATTATATTTTGATCCAATGCTAAACAGATCCCAAAATAAAACTGCGCACTTGCCAAGCAACATTTCATTGTATTACGAAGGCAGACGGTATAGCGCGCATGTGTGCATGCACACAGACACAGTGACACACTGTGTGAGGAAGATTCACAAAATCTGCTGTTCATACATTTACAAAACAGCCAACAAAATACTGTGGTGACATTATTACAATACATTTACTGTACTACTATGTGTAACTTACTGCAGCCATGATGCAGAAGGACCCGGCTCATCATTTATGGAATATCTGTCTGAGTAATGAATTTCTGCAAGAAAGGTTTTCTCATTTAAGATTGATATATAAAACTGCATAAAAGAGAAACCTGGTGAGTTTTTGTTATGATCAAAGCTTCCACAGTTTCTTGCTTCAGTCTGTTCCTCATCTGATGACATGGAATTGATTAAATGAAATTTATGTTCTTTAGCAGTGTTCAAACCTGGAACTGCAAATGAAAAGTGAACAAATAAACATGTTTTACACTTCCACGCTCCTCCTTACAGTAACAAAACACATGGCTGAATTCTCATTTCATTCTTTTAACGTTTCTTCAAAGTATTCCTTCATACATGGAAATCCGTACAGCAGTTCTTTTTCATCCCCAATACAATTAGTGCCAACAGTTGTTATGAACAGCAGCATTCTTGAACACACTTCCAATCACGCATTTTTTTCAAGCCAGTCCAGTCCACAGATTAAAGATGTGCAGGAAATTATCACAGTAGCTTTTAAATTCTTCACAGTTCACTCAACCAGCAACAGTTCATGTACTTATTTCACTTTTCATTTCAAGAATACTTGTGATGTGCTTCTCAATATTCTGAATGGCACCAAAAAAATTCTTAGTTGACTGGCAAGGAAATGAAAGATGACAGTTGCAATGGGACTTTCGAGTAATTCATAAGGGTAACAGGACATATTTCAATGGAAAGGACATAGGCTTTCAAGGCAGAAAAAACATCTATGTCCTTGCAACAGCTGGTGTGAGGGCTTATCACATCGTCTTGCTCTGTCCCAGGACAGCTTTACATCTTGTTTCTGTCAATTCACAGGACTTCAGGGCTCTGACATGCACAGCATAAATTTTAAAGTGCTGGTATATGTTTCCAGTTAATATTTGAATATCAAATGGTAAGAAGTCGGCAAATGTTAAACAGCTCTGCGCACAGTGTGAGCAGAACATTCAGCACTGATCAAACTGCTGGTTGTTTGTTCTTGCAATCTGCCGTAAAAACTGTTAATTCCTCTTCTTACACCAAGAATTTGTATTTGTGTTATCTGCAGATTATCACTTTTCCATCAAGTTAAAACCTCTTGAAGAATTCCAGACACAAGAGGCAAAAGATCAGACATTTCTCAATCCAGATTCACCTTTACACTTCCTCAGGATGACAGCATCTAATAAGAAAGTGGACGGGCCTCAGGTTCAAGCGATCACAAGAATGAATCATGAGTGAAATGCTACAAACCTCTTTCACATCAATCAGCACTTGCTGGTTGCACTGCAAAAGATGTCACAACCTTTGTGATAATTGCCCTGGTTTTCACCTGACAGCATGTGAATCTCTGGATGAAAAGAGTTTTAACTACAGCTGTAGCACAGTCCATTAATCCAAAACTGTGGCTGTTCATTGCTGCAGGGCATGCTCAGCTTGCTCCTTGTGCTGCTGTCTTTCCACTTCATGGTTATTTACTTACAGGTAATTGTTTATTGTGTTTTTTGATGTCCAGCTTTCCACTACCAGTTTACGTTCTTTTGTTTTCACATGGTTCGCAATATCTGACCGCTCTCCATGTGCGCTGCAAGGTGTACATTCCACATTTTCACATTGTCCTCTGATTTGTGGGTATTTACTCCTTATGCTGTCATTCAGAGTACTTCATTTCTAGCAAGATGACCCTGATGGCAATAGCAATCAATTTGACCACCCATGTCTCACACAGAACAGATCTCTGTTTCACCACCTGAACCAGAAAAACAAGTGGAGAACGGAAGAAGGCATGCTACAATTTCACAATGTTGCCAACTTCACCAAGCAAATGTCTAGCAGATTCCCCCAGCACACATATGAAACCAAAGTTAATAAACACTGAACTCAATTACCATCAGAGTAGGATATAGAAAAACTGCATTACTGCAGTGATGCAAATGAGAAATCTATGAAATCTAAAGCAAGACATTTGCGAGTTCCAAAAACTTTTTTCAGGACACCAAGACATTTCTCCTGACAAGGGATGGATGGGAAACCATAGTCTGTTGGTAAGGACACAACAGGTATAAGAGGATGGTGAGATCTGAAGGATATTGCAGGTTTGCTAAACCATACCATTCTTAACAATTTTATTAGGGTAGAACAAAATCCTATTCAACATCATAAGCATGTTTAACATGAGAATAAACAAATGACTAGAGAGTCACAACATTCACTTCAAAAATAAATTTTCAGTACACTAAATCCAGAATTCCTATCTAACTGTTACAACAAATACCTTGGTGATTCCACCTCTCCATTACATACATGATCATCACATTCCTGTAAGACAATATATATACTGTGCACTGCAAGAAATTACTGCATAGAGAAAACAGCACACACAGGCTGCACTGGTACAGCCACAGAGACACCAAACAAGTTCAACCTACCAAAGCTAACAATATATGAAGCATTTCTACTCAATGAAAGTTTCAAGATTTTAACGGGGCATTTGTTTGTTCCTCTGAAATGTCATAAAGAAGCCTTTATACTATAAGGTATATAAACCCAGATGACCATTAGAATTCCTACTCACAGTACTAAAATGAGAAATAAAAATGCAGTTCAGAAAGTATTAGGGAGGTTCGCATACAAAATGTAATGCCAAATCTTAAAGCCAAATTTGCATAAGTGATTTTGTGACAGTGGTGCTGTTCAGACCAGAAAGACACATGCAGTATCACAGTGATGTGCCTGTCACATCACACAGTAACCTCAAAAATGTTAAGGACATTTCAGCACACAGCATCTACTGCACACCGGCACATGCTCTGCCGTCAATCACGCAGAAGCACACATTGCTACGTACATCTGCACGTATCGCATCTTCCCACATACAAGACACCTTCCTTTGCAACCTTCAATTTTCAGGGAAATGCCTCTAAAGAACACATCGGTTTGTGAGTGATTGTATGGCAACGATTCATGTCTTGTACTCAGGCAAATGCAGTAAGTAAGCTGACTCTATTCTGGTGTCAAGTAAATTTTGCACTAATTAAACTTCTTACCAACAGTGTAAATGACATCTACTGTCTGTCTGTCTGTCCTATATTCTCGCCCTTCAATTTCTCTTCCATCCTGTAAGCTCATAATGTCAGTTTCACAGCACGTGCAGCAGGAGACACCTGAATTCCTACCAAACCTCAAGATTGATGCCTGGTCCCCCTGCTCCTCCCATGATGGCACTGCACAAATGATGAGCCCAGCAAGTCTTGAGCTATGCTCCTGCCAAAGCTGTGGCTCTGAAGTATCTTCTAGCACGTCATCTCCTGCCTGTAGGGTCCAACACATTTCACCTTCAAGCATCTCTCCACATGGAACAGCTGACTGCCACAGGCCCATCATCAGTTCACCAGTGGTCAATAAATCTCTCAACATCAGAACAAAAGGAACTGCTGCTGCATCATCACAGTGTATAATGCAATAAATACCACTACTGTTTGCAAATCACTGCGGCAGAACAATACGGCCACAGCAACACAATGAAATTAAGAAAACAATCTTAAAAACTTTCAAACAAACTATAACCGAGAGGAGTACTAGGAGGAAAACTGTTAAAAGACACTTTTATATACTGTCTCTGTGTTTAAAGCAGTATACCATGAAGATGTATAGGGGAGTTAAGGTGTAGATCCACACATTCTTAAAAGATCCATGCAGAGAAAGAGACCCCAGTACACTCTGGCAGGTCATGCTGGCAGATACGTCTGTCATCAAATATTAGTGGGTCATGCTGACAGACATGTGTCTGTCACAAAATCTCAGTGCCCACCTGTGGGTCATGTTGACACATAAAGTCATCAAATCTGAATACCCACTGGCAGGTCATGTGACAGATATGTGCCAGTCATCCAATCACAGCATACCCTTTACATACAAAAGAGCATCTGTCATTCTGGGCTGATAACCTACATCACAAAGAGATTCAGTTCTTCTAGGATGTGGCACTGTGTCTCATGGTATGTAGTGCCTGTGCTTCGAAGGACTATAATGCCTTCATCTCTGAGGTAAGCAGTCAAGTCCAGGAAGACAGATGATAAACTCACTATCATCCTTCAAAATGCTGGCACCTGCTTGACCCTTCAGCTGGAGGTATTAGAATCTTCTGCAACACTAGAAGCCCCACACACAATGACACACTATCACATCCCACAAAACTTTCAGTAACACTGTTAGAGAGAACCTCAAATCTCACATAGTT
>Ga0123357_10014775_pt1 | contig 10205 bp, 2 predicted proteins | sample TergutEmb28metaG_FD_89873 | JGI IMG/M metagenome (GOLD analysis project Ga0123357, IMG submission 89873) | Embiratermes neotenicus P4 segment gut microbial communities from Petit-Saut dam, French Guiana - Emb289 P4 | ecosystem: Host-associated > Arthropoda: Insects > Digestive system > Gut ... | reverse complement strand
TCTCATACACACACACACACACACACACACACAATTACACATCTTTCAGACGCTCGGAAGGGATATCGGTCCATCGAGAGGCGCAAGAGAGGTGAAAAAAAATCAATAAAGTTACCAATGTTGGCTCCAATAGCTGACCCCAGCCACAAGTTGGCAAGTTATTATTTCTAAACATGCGTATGATACATCGTCTAGGAGATATTCCGTCTTGTAATTACACGAAGGGTAAAAACATTTAAAAGATAAATTCAGAGTCTATATTTATTGTCAATACGAAAAAAAAAAAAAGCTTTTAGAACATTACACAATCAATTATCATCTAGTAAATGACAAGGCCATTTTTATCCACCATCGGGTAGATTTTACAATAACATGCATGGAAGAGAATGCCGAATTCGTACTGACAATGGATAAAGACATTGATTAAAAAAACACAACGGGGTGACGATAACACAATAAATTCAGGGTTTTCAACTTTGTTACGTATATTGACATTAGATACAGACGAATTCAAAGAACAGATACTAGACCACTAATAAAGCAGGAAAGTTTCCGCTGGTTTTTGCAGGTAATTCAGACTATTACAGCAATTAGAACGCTGGCTGGAACAGCTGAACTGTAAAACAGATGCGAGTTTAGCCCAACTAGGACAGGCTGTCATTAAAGTCGAGGTGCACAATTCCATTCCATGTACTGGAAGGAAATCTTTTGCCATTGCTCTCCTGTTCCGACAAGGGTTAATTTAATTAACACTAATGAGCCGGTAGGCCGCAGAGCCAGCTGTTGGTGTGTTAATTAGAAGCAATGGTTCCAGGCTGTTTCCTCAGTCCATATGCTCTAGAAAATCGTTTCTTACGAACTGCATAATGACTATTACTTGCTAAAAATAGGGGTTTAAACCATTGACAATAGTATTTTGAAGCGAGTGACACACATACACTTACAGATAACGCCGATCAAAGTGGTATAGCTTTGAGGGGTCCCCACTCAGAATCTCTGCTGGACGACTATCCTGATTGAAAATATTTGTCCTTCTCCTCACTGAAGCCAACAAAATGTAGGGATGGTAAATTAGGCTAAGGTCGCTCCACGCACACACTTCTCAGTGCAATACTCCCTATCACCCAATCATCAGCCGCAAAAATCTGAATTACTGAGAGTGTCTTGAAATAAACTGCAAATACAAACTACCTAAGCAATCACCTGCAGCAACGTTTCCGATTATAAATTGTTCATTCTCTTCATGAGAACCTAGATGTTAAACTACCGAAGAACTGGCAATGCGGAGACTGCCTTCTTGAAGGCTCTAGTTTGACATGTCTGCTTAAGGAGGTAAAGAGACGTTTTGCTGTACCCATCGATCTCTAAATCGATAGCAAACAATCACCGCTTGTTCCCCGCCAGATAAAGGGGGCAGGGGTAGGGAAGAGCATCCTTTTCCAATCTTCATAAAAAGGATTGGCTTGTCAACTACGCAAGCTGAAGGATTATCCATTTATAACTTTTAATTAAACGTATTCCACAAACGTATCATTTGCTATGTAGAAAACTACAAGAAGTCTTGTGCGTGGGACGTACACTGACACTGGAGTCGGTGAAGCCTCGTCGACATGCAGACACCAGTGAAGCACAGACAAAGTGCACTGACTGAAGAATAAAAAAACCAACTAGATGCCACTTATTATTTTATTGTACTTCTTATAGGCTCAACATGTTTCGGACATTAATATGTCCATCATCAGGAGCTCGCGACTATGATGTTGGTTACCACATTGGTCGTTTCGTTCTTGGTTTGCTGTATGTTGGAGGTTAGGTGCAGTTAGACTGGAGTAGTGTCCGGGCTGCAGGCTAAAGCACAATTCTGTTCTTTAGCCTGCAGCCCGGACACTACTACAACCTAACTGCACCTAACCTCCAACATACAGCAAACCAAGAACGAAACGACCAATGTGGTAATCAACATCATAGTCGCGAGCTCCTGATGATGGGCATAGTAATGGCCGAAACATGTTGAGCCTATAAGAAGTACAATAAAATAATAAGTGGCATCTAGTTGGTTTTTTTATTCTTCAGTTATCACAAAGATGCACGGTCCAATAGACATCAGATTCAAAAGTGCACTGACGTTAGTGTCGGAGCAGTAACCTCAAAGTGACTTCGCAGCGTGAGATTCAAGTGAACCTCTGAGGTTATTTTCTTCATTTCATTTGGCACGCTATTCCTTATAACAGGCCTATTACAGTTTTAATTGTCTTTCCAAAACCCCTTACTCAACAGGTATTGTCAGGTGTAGCTCATATATATCTTGTTTTAAAAGGGAATTCAGAATTATGAAATCATGCCTTGGTGCGTGTCCGTTTATCCTCTTAATAAGGATAGAGTGGTCTGACAGATTTTGACACAAAGACATTTAGGCATTCTGCCTTTGTAGCAGTCAATCCTTTCTATTACAAAGGCGAACGTGAGAGCGCCTGAGATGGGAAGAACGTCAGTGTGCAATATAATTGGTGTGCATGAAATGATTGACGATAAGAAACTTGATATATGTTATATTACCGGCTAATTTAGTAAAGAAATAATGACAAATTAAGGCAGTTTCGACTGAAAATTAAGCTACGTATACTTATGGCAACAAATAAAGCCAGGGCCAATATAATGCAGTGTTCCTGTAATTACAAATCCTAAACTTATAAGTTTGAAAACGTCAGGTATTTTAACCTAAAAATTATTAACATATATATATATATATGTGTGTGTGTGTGCGTGCGCGCGAGTGTGTGTGTGTTACGTTTAGTAACCCCCAGATAGCTGAAGTTCATCACTGTTCTGGAAAGTACAAACCAACTCGAGCATTTACCACTCCTAGCATTAGACATTCTCCAAAACAATTCTAACACGTAGGGGATAAATATACAAGAAAAATACCTTACAACGTAGGCGATTTGAATCTACAACCCCAAGTTTAAGCTGACCATAGTCGGTGCCATAACCTAGTCTACAAGACCATCGAGATCGGTAGTGAGTGTCGACATAGACGGAAATGACGTACATTGATACGTACCTTCGACGATTCGGCCTAGTTTTTCTTCATAAATCCTACGGAATGGCGGTAAGCGAGTGCTCAACACACCTACTTCCTATTCAGAAGGTTCCGCCTTCAACGTCAGAAACTTACTAGCTTTTACTACATTTTACTCTGTCTTCCTCAGTCCCTCCAGTCAAATGTACGGAGAACAGGCCTACGTTCGAATAAGCTACCAGGGTTTTCTCCCACATTTGTTTCTAATTAATTATTCATTCGATCATTCGACACTATACAATCGGAGCTGCTGAGAACACCCTTAAGAGGGTAATAAATAAATATATTTATGAAAACTGAAGAGAGTGGAGATAAAAATGCCACAATACCGTCCGTATTTTCACAAATCATTGTTAGCCTGTTGCGACCCCCATATATTGCAGACACAACCCTATCACTATTAACGCAGACACATTATAGATTTAAAAACCTGCTTAGATTTATCGAATATATTTAATTGTATTTCGTTACATATAGCCAGTAAAATATCGAACAGTGTTTTAAATAACAGTTGACAATGACGTATGCAGATTATTGAATATGTAAGAGTCTGTAGAATGAATAGGTTCTTGAAGAATGAAGAAGTATTATTTTATTTCTTTGAAAAGTGGAGAAAATATTAGTCCAAAATGAGCCAAAATTAAATTAGCATGACAACGTTCCAGGGAGACTTCTAGTATCAGTTCCTAATCGAAATTTTCTACAAACGGTCGACTGCTAAATATGCGAAAATATATTAAAGGAAACGGTCTCACCATAAGATACCATTTGATCACGTCGACTAAAGAGTTCATCAAAATTTAGCTGTCCCAACTTCTTCCCAGAACTCTATTCTTCGAAAGAAGATGATAAAACGCCAGGCGTTAAGAAGAGAATGTGAGACCTGCCATGAACTGTCCAGCAAGACATGGACCGTGTGACCGATCTCCAGAAAACCTGCCCTCCCTCCTGATTCCAACGGACCATTAAAAATGCCTCCGTATACTAATCGCATGAACGTCCACAAATGAGTTCCAGAACATCACAAATCTTAGTCTTTAGAATAAGAGCCAAGAGGCTTTCCATCACGAGCACACACACTCACGTGAACACACGAAGAGTGACAGAAACACTTAAACATCAGCACCGATAAATTACATAAGTGAATTTTTTGACGTCCTCGAGATAACTGTCCGTGTTCCACACCACAGCAAGTATGAACATGTTTGACTGGAACGTGACAATGACGGGGAGTCACATCCCTTCACCGTACAGCGTTACAAAAATTTTGAAGACTTTTCATTCTGTAAGAAAAAGAAATTTTCCACGGCAACAATTGCTCAGTCTAATGCAGGAGCAATTTATACCCCTTCACACTGAAACAGTATGTACTGTACAATGCTACTTTAGGTATACACAGACAGCTACAGTATTTCCGTGTTAGTCTCTGCTGAATTACCCTGTGTAGGCAGACGTTTTCCACAGCACTGATCCCTGTTTCAACATTTTTATTTAACGACGCTGTGGGTCCCCCGCAACAATGTATCTTCGAATGGTAGGATAATTAATGAACTAGAAACAGTATTCGTCTGCTTTTCTTAAATAAAATGGGAAAAGCCATGAGAAAGTCAAAGTAACCTCTCTACAGACCTAGAACTAAATCCGGAAACTCTCAGTTTGAAGTGGTACTGCCGTACACACGATGGATGTTTAGTTTCATCATGATGGAGTTGATCGCGTCCTGATGTGGACTGTTGTTGCCAATATGATGAAATGTCGAACAGCCAAAAAGGTGGATCCTAATGCCTGAAGGTAGGATGAGGGTCGTGCACTAACTCGTCGTAGAAAAAGCCAATATATTATGCAACGTTACAGCAATTCTCGATCTCGGACGGGGTCCTTTGAATGAACTAATCAATAGAAAACAGGTACAGGACACGGAGCTTGGGGTGTCAGGAGTCTGTAGAGGCTATGTTCAATGCAATCAACATCAAGAGAAAATCAGAAGTGTAAGGTGCAAGTAATGTAAGCAGAGGACATCAAATGCGGCATGGATGGTATTCCACCAAGGGCTGATGAGGACCAGACCTTACATTTTTTATGGGGCAGACAATCAAACAAGAGAGGATGAGACAGGCGAGGCACGAAAGACGCACGACAGGGACAAAAGAAAAGGATAAATAATCTCGATCATAAAACCGGAAGGAATAGGCCGCTCCGAAGATCTAGGTTTAGATGCAAGGAAAATATTAAAATTAATAATTAAAATATAACACTTGAAAGTGTAAATGGAATTAAACTGGCTCAAAAGGAGGAACAAGTAGCAAATTCTTTTTAATGTTATAATAATGTTCGAATTCAATAGGAAGAGAATAAATTCTTGACTACGTAGAAGATTACCATGTTATCAAAAAGATCTTCGTTTGTGGAATTGGTTACGTAAATCAACAAATTTTCTTTACATCCAGCTTCTTCCTGGTTTATCTCACGATGCTAAGCTTTGGAAATCAACTCCAAGAATTTGTTACTCAAAAACAAATATGCGAATTGCGACAAAAGACAATACAGCTATGTACTATGTAGGATTCGAAGATGCGATCTTTCCAGCTGAGACCTCAAGATGACCAAGTAGTGACTATTGCACTCATGCTTAATTAAACTTATGTCGGGGTAGCCCAGTCGGTGAAGTGACTAGGTTACAGGTTGGATAGCTGCGAATTTCATTTGAAATCCACCACGAATAAGAGATTTTCATTTCTCCCACGGCGTCCAGACCGGCTTTTGTACCCACTTAGCCCTCTACCAAAGAGGCACCACGGGGGCTCTTCCTACACCTAAAGCGGCACAGACGAACAATATGACCACTCACCTTATTCTAACTCAGAGGTACAGAAGGGCCGGCGCTGTACCTTCACTCCCACATGTACTCCTGGCATACTGTTGAATTAAATACTGAAAAACCTTTGCATTTACTTTAGCCGGAAAAACTCTTTAATCACTGCCATGTTTTGAACGAGATGTCTACGAAGTTGACTTTAGTATATGCCGAGTGGTTTGGCACAAAGTTCTGACCTTCAGTTAACTGCAAGCCGGATGCATTTCCTAGAGTTCTAAGCAGGACAAACCTCTACCAGGAGACCAGTGGAGTTGTAAAGTACCTGATCCAATTTATAGATTTACTAGAATTAGAACACTGACTTTGGCCTCATGCAAAAACAAGCTTTCGCAATGCCACGGTTCCTTCGTTACAACTGTCGACTCCGAATTACTTATCCATTTGGACTTGCCTTGGACTTGCCCGCAAGTACTTTAGCCCACTAACGACGCTGAGGAGGTGCTTACCTGGTAAAGGACGAACCAGCGGGATTGCCACTTTGTGCTGTCAGCAGTTCGCTTGTGCAGGTACCCCGCCAGGGAGTGGTCATAGTGGGCCCTCTCGGAGAGATTCAGCAGTTGATTCTCGTTTACACGAATAGTTCGCTGCATCTTCGGGCTCAACATACTTACAATGACACAGACTGTTCAGCGGTTGTTATACAGCAGTCACACTATCCACTTGAAGTTAAACACCTAATTAAAATGTTCATCTTGAATGCCGCTTGAAGTTGCCACAGGTATATTCAATTTGCTTATTATCTTTCCAAGACTTTCATCAAATGTTCGTTGGAAAAACATATTCTTGAATGTTTTCATACATGCCACTGCTGCATATTTCTGTTAATTTTAGATTCGGCTTGTGAAATGTTTCAGTAAAAGATTATCAGTTACAAGCCAATACAACAGCATCTTTTTACGACTGTATACGGTAACTTCCCAGTGTTTCAAAACTCGACATTTGTCCTTCACGTCAGATGCGATGCAGTGTTGTGTTTTCACGCAACTATCAACGCCTCATCGACAAAATAAGAATGTAACTAGTGTATATTATAACAGTACTATTATACAATCCTAACGAGACAAAAAATCATGTATCTAAAAATACCCAAAAATACGAATTATTGTGCAGATTGATTAGCCAGACTGAGACTAACGTGCACTTGTTGGTCATAAATATTCAAAATTGGAACATGCATGATGGAAGGCGAGGAAATAGACGACAAAAAGTCATCTAAAAGACGCAGATCATTTTCATCAATAGCGTGTGATACGAGAACGAGAAGAGAAAGTGGGAATAACAAGAGCAAGCAGAAGAAAAGCAGTAATAACCCTAGCCAACAAAGAAAACAGCAGTAACAGCAACAGTAACAATCACAGTAACTAATTACCCATGACATATGAAGTGAACACGTGTTGTAACTGCCAAGCACTGATGACATTAGAGTAGGTCACTTCAGATTGTTAGCAAACCGTGAAACTGTCGACAGTGGAAATACGTATCCGTGGGCTAACGATAAAAATGTCACGATTGTGAATTTCTAGGAAACTAGTCCATGTTGAACATTGCTCAGTTCTGGAACAATTTATACGCTACAATCAGACGTGCTTAATTTCAATAGTAAAATGCAAGAGCTGAAACTAGTGTACATTAAATTATATTGCAATATGTGATCACAATTTTATGAGTGCTTAAATAATTCTCATGAGATTCGAAAATGTTACTTCTGTTACTTAATCTCTGTCGTTAACATTTAGTGGTAAAACGGGGTCAAGAACACTTCTACACTTAATACGTCACTTGCAACTTTGCAGAATGATCAGGTGGTGGAATGATTTAATAAATTATTTCTTAGTTACTACTCTAGGTGCTCTATTCAATCAGTATTGAAGAAATGTCTACGAATTGTCATTAGCAACAGGTAGTTAATAAAATGTTGCTTGGGAGCTTCATGTAGGAAAAAAAAAGAACGTAGCCAATTTCATTTAAAAAAAAAACTGAAGCGCAACGTTTTTGAGTTACTTCAAAGTACTTCGCGTTTTATAGTTCACAGTTCCCACAATGTTCAAATAAATAATAATAATAATAACAATAATAACTATCACTCTTCATTTCAGTTTACCAAGCTATACAACACTGTTCACACGAATGTTATTCATGTCTTCAGAATGTTGACACAAACCAAGAGACCTGTAATCAACCAGCAACCCCTTTTTACAGGTATACTCGTCCACGAGGGAAGAAATGAACTTCACGACGGTGGCCACCCTTGTAGGTGGAAGGTAACGTGCTTGCTAAACAGAATCCAAAGCGACGCGCGCTACTGCGACGCTCTCTGATTACGTCGTACGTCATAATCCTCTACTGCACCTCTGATTGGTTAGAATAAACCTCACGAAGGCGGGCAAAGGGGGGTGAAAATCCTAGTACTGCGACGACGCAAAGAGGAAAGATAGCCTGAAATATTTACGTACGCAATGGGATATGTATGTAATACTTAGAGATAACTGGATGAGGTTTTTAAGGAACGAATACTTTTATCGTAAAAATGAGCGAATATAATGTTGCGCATACACACGGCCTTTGTGGCAGAATAATTAAAAGAAGCTACATAGGTAAGTAATAGTCCCTTATCGCTGGAACAGAGAGGCAAATGTTGTAAGTGTATACATACACTGACTCACTTCATTCTATCGGTACTGTAGTGAAAGTGTACCGAGCAGTGAAAAATATGGAAGATCCATATATACTAGTACACTCTGTTCCATTTCTACACTTCTCTGTCCTAATCACAATAAAGACAACTCAGCATACAGTGTGACTCGGAATGGGTCGGAGCAGTTGTACAGTAAGAATGTAGGGGTGAATTGCAACTAATATTGACCTAGAGGACTATCTGTTTTCCAGAAACATTCTTTTCTATTTTTCATAGAGTGGTCTTGATGGTCATATCCTGCAGAATAAAGTTCACTGTTGCACTAATATTTGTTCTTGTAGTTTATTACTTACAGACCTATATCTTTACACCTAAAACGTTTCAAACAAAGTTTTAAAATTATCTTATGGTCATTAAATCCATTTAACGTTAAGCCAGTTAACTCATGATCTTAAACTGCTACACCGATATATTCGAGAATGTAAACATTACGTGACTGGGTTTTCAGTCTGTAGTATAACGGTCATTTTAAAGAGTGAGAACGTGCTTGATCTGTAGCGTCATTGTCTTACAGCAGTTACATTGACTATGATTGTAGGATCCTGTCTGTACCGTATTTTCATCCGTAACCTGGAATAAGGTTACATTTCTTGGAATTGCAGCATCTAAGGCGCCCATTGCCTGAATAATATATGACAGACGGATAAATTTAAAGCACAGAGGGCATTATAATTGACAAAAAAAACCGAAATACTCTTATAAAACCTGTGCCAATGCTACTTTGCCCACCCAAAATCCTATACGGAGTGTCCTGGGATCAGATCCGTACCTCCGGGATGAAGTGACGGCGAGTGATTGCCCTAAAAGGTACAATGCTCTTTGTCGATCTGGCTGTGCCATGGGTCAGGAAATAAACAGCTGACTTCTGATCGCGAAGACCCGGCTTCAGCCCCAACCATGTGGTATCTTCGGTGGAAGAAGTGGCACCCAGAAAGGCTTCTCTTTGAGCTCTTCGGTTTTCCACTATCAGTATTATTCAACTAATGCTTATAATCTACCACTTGTACTACATACATCTTTAAATAAAACACTGACCTCTCTGTGTTTATTTCACATTACCCTCCCGCTCCGTGTACTGTGGGTCTTTCTGACAAAGTAATTAAAGATCAACGTAAGGTTCATGTCGCTCTAAGCTGAACATACGGCATAAAATCAGATCAACCAAACAACTTCAGAATAAACAGGACTAAATCGTTCAACTTCTGGAGTTTAAATAAACAAAGAAATGAATCTGCTTCCGAAAATTTGTGTTTAGCAAAAGCCAAACACTTTGGAAAATGTCACTAATAATGATAACATCAACTATAATAATTATAACAATAATAATAATAATGTAATTTGTTCCTTTTTGGGTAATTCCCCGGCGTCTGAGTTCTAATTGCCGACGTTTTGGAACTCACTATCGGTTCCATCTTCATAGGCAGGTGCCTATGAAGATGAAACCGATAGTGAGTTCCGAAACGTCGGCAATTAGAACTCAGACGCCAGAGAATTACCCAAAAAGGAACAAATTACATTTAGAACACGGCGAAAGCTTAAAAACAAAAATAATAATA
>Ga0123357_10014774_pt1 | contig 10205 bp, 11 predicted proteins | sample TergutEmb28metaG_FD_89873 | JGI IMG/M metagenome (GOLD analysis project Ga0123357, IMG submission 89873) | Embiratermes neotenicus P4 segment gut microbial communities from Petit-Saut dam, French Guiana - Emb289 P4 | ecosystem: Host-associated > Arthropoda: Insects > Digestive system > Gut ... | reverse complement strand
TACGACTCCGCTTTCGCTTGATTATATGGTACAGGCGGGATACGATGATTTGGGCTTCTATGCTAAATATTCGCCATTCAGCATCTTTCAATCCAATAAAGGACCGGATGTAAGAGCTGTCTCGCTGGGGATTATATTATATTTCAATTGATGAACGGATGGCAAGCTTGATGGAAATACTTATTACATTAAGCTTGCCAAAACGTATTATAATTCTCGATAGATTTGTCCAATGCTTTTTTAACAGCCTCGTCCGGCTGATTGAAAAAATCAAATGCCAGAGACCGGCGACCTGAAGTTATTCTTTTCCAAAGTCCGATGACTTTTCCTTTTGCTACGATGGTTGGGCGAAATACGCCGTTGCTTGAAATGGCTTTGCTTTGCGTTTCCGACAGAAGAGCGGCGCTGCGATCCCTGTAACTGATGATGTATTCGTCGAAAGCAGGCAATAAAAAAACATTCTCCGATGATTCTTCCGGATTGTAAGAATTGGCTATCCAATAGGTTTGTCCGCCGATTTTTTCAGAGAAAAATTCCTGTTTCACAGCGTTTAATCCTTTTTCAGCCTCAGTTAGGGATAGATTCGACCACCAGCAAAAATCCTGCAAAGTAGCCGGAGCGCGAGTTGTAAAGTAAATCCTGACAAGTTGCGACAAGGCTTCTTCTTTTGACAAAGCAGGAACAGGCGGAACCCGTTCCTCAAGCAAAGCATAAGTATGCACGTTTTTATCCAAAGCGCCGCTACAGATAATACCTTCGGCTTCCGCCCGCATCAGGAAATGCGTTATATGGGGAGTATCGTTTTCTATTTTAGCCTTTTCGATTTCCAAAGCCAAAGCGTCTTTTGTAAGACATTTATTCCCTTCCAGCGCTTTTCGGATAATTCGATTGACACGTTCGTAAAGTTCTTCGGTAATACCCAAATCACGGTCTCTTGATTTGGAGGAAGATTTGATTCTACCGGCAGTCAGCGACAGCATCCAGCGAATATTGGCTGGGGATACGAAATGCCAGGTCGGTCGTAAAATATGGGTACGCAGAATTTCGCCCCTGTTATACGCTTCCACTATCGTTTGATTGGCGCATCCTGAGAGACGTATTCCCAACGCCCATTTAGCCATAGCGAAATCTTGCGCCTGAATAGCGCCCATTTTTTCAATGAGTTCTCTTGGCGTACCTGACAAAGGCTGTGAAAGCAAATGCCCGTTAAGCCGAAGGGTAGTCATTTGTTCCGGAACAGATAACATAACTTACAATTAAAAAATTGTTTTAAAACCGTTGCCTCAGCGTGCTGGCTTCCAGCGTAGCTTTTCCTTCCATTGCTCTCACGAAATTGTTGAAATGCGCCGATTTGTTATGCGAATCAATGGCTTCCTGCGATTTCCATGTTTCTATAAAAACAAATTTCAATGGATTTTTCACATCTTCAAACACATCATAGAAAATGTTACCCTGTTCTTTCCGGGTTGCATCAACTACGATTTTAATGGCTTTCAGTACATCATCCCTGTACTCCTGCTTCACTGTCACCGTAGCAACAATGGTAAGCGTTTCATCATTCACTGCCTGATTGTCGGTAAAAGAACCGAGTAAAAACAGGGAACAGAAAATACTAAATAATACGCCTTGTTTAATAAGTTTTTTCATACATTAATAATTTTTATCCCTTTTATTCGTCAAAGGTAATGAATTATTATCAAACAAGCAATAATCTTTTTTCAACTCACCCTGATTCTCATTCGGAACCATTGCCCCGTCCATGACAAAGTCATAACAACCTTTTGAATATTTTAATTTAGAGCTGAAATGCCGGATTCTCATTTCTCTTTCCATTGTATTATCCATCGTTTATTCAGTGTGTGTAAATGTAACAATTTGACTGTTTAGTCATTGTGTTTTAAAAACAATTTACAGTGGAATTTAGTTTATGATTTAATATTTATCTGTAAATAATTTGTACTTTTGCGGTGAAATAAACATATCTAAGTTTTGCATACACTAATATGATAAAAAAAATTAATCGATTCTCGAATTTTCTTGGAACTCAGCCGGTAATAGCGGCATTATGTAATTTTTCACTGGTAATGATTGTCTTTTCGCTGGCGCGTATTTTCTTTTATTTGGTAAACAAAAGTTTTTTTCCGTACGTCGATACAGCTTGCCTTCTGACTATGCTTAAAGGAGGATTGCAATTCGACCTTTCGGCGTTACTCTACATTAATAGTCTATATTTGGCTATGCAATTGCTTCCTTTCCGGTTTAGAAGCAACAATATCTATCAAACGGTAGCGCGTTGGATATTTATGATAACTAACAGTATAGCATTAATTATCAACTGCATAGACATACCGTATTTTCGTTTTACCAATAGACGAACCACATGGTCTGTTTTCTCGGAATTTAGTAACGAAACTACCGGCCGACTGTCTAAAATCATTTTTGGTTCCATGTTTGAATATTGGTACGTCACGCTTTTTGTTGTTGTTGCCATTGTCCTCTTATGGATGCTTTATCGCACCCCTCGTAAACCTGAGGGCAATCATCGTTTCAATTTTGTATATTATTTAGCTCATACAGCCTTATTTATATTTGTCGGTTATTATTCGGTTATAGCTATACGCGGTGGATATGGTAAATATACACGGCCTATTACAATCAGTAATGCCAATCAGTACGTGAATAATGGCAATGAAACCGCGATTGTTTTGAATACGCCTTTTTGCATGATTCGTACTGTCAGTAGGAAAATATTCGTAAATCCGCATTATTTTGATGATGAAGCTGCAATGACCGCCCTTTATTCACCGGTGCACAATCCTCAACCGCAAGGAGAATTCAAACCGCTCAACGTGGTAGTTATCATCTGGGAAAGTTTTGGTAAAGAAACCACAGGATTTTTCAATCATGACCTCGAAAACGGAACGTACCGCGGTTTCACTACTTTCATGGATTCGCTTTTTACGCAAGGTCTTACGTTTAAATATTCTTATGCCAACGGAACGAAGTCGATAGATGCCATGCCGTCGGTTTTATCAAGTATTCCCCTGTTTATTGAGCCGTTTTTTCTTACGCCCTATGCAACCAACGATATTAGCAGTCTTGCCAAGGTATTGAAACAAAAGGGCTACTATTCGGCTTTTTTCCACGGGGCGCCTAACGGTTCTATGGGTTTTCAGGCTTTCGCCAAAAGCGCCGGCTTTGACGATTATTTCGGATATGAACAATACAATAATCCCCGCGATTTTGATGGAACCTGGGCTATTTGGGATGAAGAGTTTCTGCAATTTTATGCTACCGAAATGGGTAAAATGAAGCAACCGTTTATAACATCGGTTTTTACAGCAAGCTCTCATGAGCCTTATCATCTTCCGGATAAATACAAAGGAAAATTTCCGAAAGGCAAACATCCTCTCCTGGAATGTACGGCATACAGCGATTATGCTATGAGACAATTCTTTAAAAAAATGTCACAATATGAGTGGTATAACAATACGCTTTTTGTTATTTCTGCCGATCACATAAACCACCCCGTTTATGATAAATCTTTTACCAGCACCGGTCGATACGCGATACCTATTTTCTTTTACCAGCCGGGCAGTAATCTCAAAGGGCTTGTCGATTCCATTCCTGTTCAGCAAACCGATATTATGCCTTCCGTATTGAGTTATCTGAATTACGACAAACCTTATTTTGCATACGGACAGGATATTTTTACAACAAAGGTAGCCGATAAGTTTGTTATTAATTACAACAACGGGATATATCAATTGCTGAAAGGCGATTTTTTTCAGCAGTTCGATGGCGAAAAAACGAAAGCTGTTTACAACTATAAAACCGACCCAATGCTGCGCAATAATATCTGTGGACAGGTTGAGGGTCAAGGTGAAAATGAAATGCTGATAAAATCCGTAATTCAGCAATATATTACGCGAATGATGGAGGATAGGTTGAAACTTCCAGAATAAACAATTTTGACAATGAAAAATAAAAAACGTTCCCGAATAGTAAAAGCGGTTTTCACTTTTATTGTGCTTGGCATTCTCGTCTTTATTTGCAGCAAAAGGTGGAATGCCTGGTTCGACAATCCGGTCGAACCGCTTTACGTAAGCGAAAACGTTCCCTGCCGGATTCAACTGACTTTCGGCAACGACGGACAATTTTCCAGAAACGTGAGCTGGCAATGCGGCGATACATTAGCGGCGTCACAATTATTCCTCGTAAAATCGTCGATTGCCGATACCGCTTCGGTTGCCGCTGAAGGAAACATTTTGCGAACGCAGGGAGGCGTCACGGTTTCGTACCACGCCAAGTTGACCGGTTTAGCGGTAGGCGAATACAGCTATAGCGTTTCTACGGGCGGCAAGCAATCGGCTTGGTATAATTTCACGGTAAGCGCCGGCGACAATTTTCGTTTTGTATATATCGGCGATATTCAAGACACAATCGGGGGAGTCGCTAAAAAAGGCTTCGACTTGATATACAGGAATGAACGAGATGCAGCTTTCTGGATATTGGGCGGCGATGTTGTTGAACGTCCGCACGACCGGTACTGGAACGAGTATTTTACTTCTATGGATTCCATTCGCCAAACCATTCCTGTCATCGCCTGTCCGGGCAATCACGAATATCATAAAGGCATTACCGGTAGGCTCGAAGAACGGTTTGTTTACAATTTTTCGTACCTTCTTGACAGCCGTACCGGCGGAAATGCCGTTTTTGCCACCCGTTACGGCAATGTCGCTGTCATTACGCTCGATTCCAACCGCGATACATGGACGCTTCCTTCTCAACGCCGCTGGCTCAAACAGGCTTTGGAGGAAGCCAAAGACGCCCGATGGAAAATTGTGGTTTTGCATCATCCTGTTTATTCGGTTCGCGGAAAGTTAAGACATTTCTTTATTCGTCAACTGTTCGACCCTTTGCTGCGTGAAGATAGCGTTGACATGGTACTACAAGGGCATGAGCATTGTTATGCACGGATGATAAACAAGGATAAAAATGATGCCCTTACAACGCCAATATATCTGATAAGCGAATTTTCGACCAAAGATTATCAGATTAATTTAGACAAAAAATACAGCCGTTTCGGCAATGGAATGCGGTTTTATCAAGTTTTTGATGTTGCACCCGATACGCTTTCTCTTAAAACCTATACCGAAACCGGCGAATTATACGATCAAATCTGCATTGTTAAAACCGGCGGTAAATCACAAATAATTGATTTGGCGACCGGCATTCCTGAACATTTTGACCCGCATTCGCCGCGAATTAGTAAAAAAGAGTAATGTCAAACCCTTATTTTCGATTCAAGCAATTTACCGTTTACCACGATTTATGCGCCATGAAAGTAGGAGTCGACGGCGTGCTGCTGGGAGCATGGGCGGATTGCCGGAGCATACAATCTGCACTGGATGTCGGAACCGGTTCCGGATTAATCGCCTTGATGCTGGCGCAACGCTCGCAGGCTTCGATTCATGCCATTGATATAGATGAAAATGCGTGCAAACAAGCGGAAATTAATTTTAAAAACTCGCCTTTTCATTCTCGCTTAAGTATTGAATCTGTTGCTTTTCAGGATTTTTCATCATCCGTCCGGTATGATCTGATTGTTTCCAATCCGCCTTATTTTGCACAATCGCTGAAATCGCCGGATGCGAATCGCAGCCTTGCCCGCCATGACGAATATTTGCCTTTGGACGTTTTGATAGAAAAAAGCGCATCGCTCTTAAGTCCTCAAGGGAAAGCAGCTTTCATTTTACCTTTCGACCGATTGGAAAAGGCGCATACATTAGCGCTTGAAAGCCGGCTGTTTCTCTGCCGGAAAACGCTTGTTTCCTCCCTGCAAAATCGCCCTCCCAAGCGCGTTTTGCTGGAATATTCACTTATCAATCAAGGCGCGACGGAAGATAACAGTTTTTATATCGGGGAAACAAAACAAACCTATAGTGATGAGTATCGCGCATTGACGGAGGAGTTTTATTTGTAGAAAAAAACTGTATTGTTAGACAAATTTTTTGCTACAGAAATTGAATCTATAAATTTAAAAAATTATTATGGTATTGAATTATAATTTGTATATTTGTAGCATAATTCTAAACATAAAAACTATGAATATGGTAACAGCAGAAATAGATGTAAGTAAACCGAGGGGAAGGAAAATTGTTAGAGATTTAGAAAAATATTCAAAAGTTGTATCTATTAATTATCCTTTACCGAATAATATATCCGGTTCGGGTTACACGCTTGAAGAATCATATCAAAGAGGCCTTAATAAATTGAGTAAGCATTATGGCATTGATTTCAACAAATTATAAATTAATAATTACAGATAGTGCACAAGAAGACATAGATCAATATATTGATACCATTATTTTTACTTATAATGCGCCAATAACAGCAAAAAAGCATTATGACGATTTATATGCTATATTGAGAAAGATAGAACAATATCCGCTGGCAAATTCTATAAGGTATAATTCATCTTTATTACAATATGGTTATAATGTTCGTCGTGTCAATTATAAAAAAATGGCTATCCTTTATACAGTGAATGAACATAATATTTATGTTCATCGTGTTGTTGCCGGCAATTTGATAACCGAATTATGAAAAATTTATGTAAAGTCCTCAACCACCAACTTATATAATTTATCCGAAGGGCGAACTTTTGCCGGCGTTTTCACCGAGAACCGGTCGCCTTTCAGCACTTTATCCGTTTGCACCAATTCAAGCCGGATGTCTTCCGCATCGAAAATCAAGGCGCCTGTAGTCGGCCCTGTAACCAATACTTTGTCGCCGGCTTGGAGCGATTGCGTTTCTATCAAAAACTCGGCAACACCTAATTTAGAAAAATATTTAATAACTTTCCCGATATATAATTTCTTCTCTTTCGCTTGATTGCCGTAATGATTAGTCCATTCGCCCAAACGCTGTCCCAAATAATAGCCATCCCAAAATCCACGGTTAAACACTTTTTCCAGACGGCGGTTCCAATCCTCAATTTTTTCATCCGAAAAAGAATCGTCGCAATAAGATTGAATGGCTTCTCTGTAACATTCCACCACTGTTTTCACATATTCCGGTCCCCGCGCCCGTCCTTCAATTTTGAAAACCCTGACGCCGGCATCCATCATCTTGTTAAGAAAATGAATGGTTTTCAAATCTTTAGGCGACATGATGTGTTGATTTTCAATCGCAAGCTCAATGTCCGATTCCAAATCTTTAACTTGATAGCTTCGCCGGCATATTTGATTACATTCGCCCCTGTTGGCGGAAGCATTCATTTCATGCAAGCTCAGGTAGCATTTCCCTGAAACAGCCATGCACAAAGCGCCATGACAAAACATTTCTATCCGGATTAAATTTCCGCTTGGACCTTGTATGTTTTGTTCGACAATTTGCCGGTGGATTTCACTCACCTGTTCCAGATTCAATTCCCGCGCAAGAACGACCACATCGGCAAAATGGGCGTAAAATTTCAATGCCTCGATATTTGAAATATTCAGTTGTGTCGAGAGATGAACTTCTACGCCGATACTTCTCGCGTACATCAAAGCGGCTACATCCGAAGCAATGATAGCGGAAATGTTTGCCTCGCGGGCGGCATCGATAATCTCACGCATCCGGTTCATATCGTTATCATAAAGAATCGTATTGACCGTCAGATAGGATTGGATGTGATGCTTTGCACAAATTCCGGCAATCCGGCGCAAATCGGCAAGCGTGAAAGTTTGTGCGGAACGCGAACGCATATTTAAGCCTTCTACCCCAAAGTAAACGGAACCGGCTCCCGCCCTGATAGCGGCGGCTAACGATTCGTAAGAACCTGCCGGAGCCATAATTTCGTAATCATTGATATTCTTTTGTTGCATGCGTTTCGTACGATTTTATGCAAATATAGTAATTTTTTCCAATTAGCTCATTCTATTCTCTCGCGAATTAAGAAAAAACTTATAACTTTGTCGAAATTTTTATCAGCTAAAATTTATGAAACGTCAAATTATTCTAATTGTATTATTTGTTATGTCAGCTATTTACGTAAACGCCCAAACGAACGAAAACATTTTTTCAGTAAAAATGGGTAACAGCAAGCTATTCCTTCTTTCTGAAGGGCAACGGGATGGAAGCACAGAGATTTTGATTGATGCAAAACCGGAAATCGTCAAAAAATATGCTCCCAACAATTCTTTTCCAATGGCAGCCAATGCGTTTTTGTGGCAAGTCGATGGAAAAAACATACTGTTTGATACCGGTTACGGTAAAGAACTGTTCAATAACCTGCAATCGCTCCAGGTAAAACCGGAAGATATTGACGCTATTTTTATTACCCATGCGCATGGCGACCATATCGGCGGATTACTTGTCAACGACAAAGCCGCTTTTCCGAAAGCGTTGCTCTATATGTCTCAGGCAGAGTATGATTACTGGACAAGTGATGAAGCGATGAAGCAAGCGCCTGAAAATAGCCGCGGCGGATTTATGCTTGCAAAAAAAGTGGCGACCGCCTACAAAGATCATCTGCATCTGTTTGAACCCAATGCAGTTAATCCTCCATACAATAAGGAATTATGTTATGGCATCAAGGCGATTGCAACTTATGGACATACACCGGGGCATACCGCTTATTTAATAGCATCCGGAAAAGATGAACTGCTTATCTGGGGCGATTTGGCTCATGCAATGGCTGTCCAGATGCCGCATCCGGAAATAGCAGTTTCTTACGACACAAATCCGCAATTAGCCATTCAATCCCGTTCGGTTATTTTGCAATTTGTATCACAAAACAAGATTCCCATTGCCGGAATGCACATTCCTTTTCCGTCAACAGGAATCATTGAAAAAGCAGAACCCGGATACCGGTTTGTTCCGGCGAAGTAAGTTTCTGAATTGTAGTAGCTTACTTCGGTTGGTGCATTATCATATCTTCGATAATGCGTGTGATTTCTTCCTTGGGCATTTTCCAAACTAAATGTTCCATGTTTCCGTTGGGGTCATCTATCCACGAGTTGTCGCCGGAAGGAGCTACAATCATGTGTCCTTTTACGACGCCAAAATAATCACGGCAACCTCGTGCGCCAACCAGCGCTGCCGTTTCGTCCCAACTCGAACGCCCGTCAACGTCAACCTTCAGACCCATCGTAAATACATCTTTTACCGGACTGTTGGTTATATCGGAAGCCACAATTCGTTTGCCGGTCAAAATAACATTGCCGATTTCAAATCCGCTCAGCGTAATCGGGGTAGGCCACTGTTGAAATACGATGACAGATGCCGACGAGTCGGAGCAAACATTAAATTCCCGCCCTTGGGGAAATGAACCTGCCATGGAAATCAAGCGGCTCACTTTCTTTTTCACCAGCGCTGTCCCGTCCAAATCGCTGTACTCATCCGGTTTCGATTGCAGTAAAGCGGCTAAGTTGGTAAAAAAACCGGTGGAAATAATGCGAACGCTGTTGTCGGGCTGACTGCTCAACACTTGCCGGTAAACCGACACGGCATCCGGCGCTTCTTCAGTGCTTTGTATCTTGTGAGGATACCGTTGAGAAAGAACTTCAGGCCAGTAATTATTCACGCCAAACCTCACAGAATCGGTAAAATTAACTCCGGTACGCGGTGCGCCCACGGGAATATCCGGTCGCCCAAAATAACGGTTGATAATTTCAATACAGGGCGCCGACTTGTCGTACAGGTTGGAAGAAAGCGTAGCTAAAATTTTCACTTCTCCGCTGTCTGCCATAGCGTGCAACAAAGTCAAAGCGCCTACATCATCATAATCCGGTCCCATGTCTGTATCAAAGATGACGGCAACGGGCGCCGGTTGTTTTTTGCAGCCCGTTCCAAACAGGCATAGCATACCAATTAAAATCCAAAATATTTTTTTCATTTGCGATATTTTTTTACCATACTGCCAAAATTTATTCGACACAAAAATACTAAAAAATAAATATCTAAACGTTGAATAGTTTAATTAAAATAGAAAGGTGTTGTTAAATTTTATAAATTAAAATTTTAATTATTATACTTTTGACTTAAATATGAAAAAATAAAACGATGTTTTGTAATAATTATTCCATTTTATTTCTTTATCTTTGTTTAATATTGTAAATTATTTAATACAAAAATCAAATGGATTTACTAATGAAAGAGAAAATCGAACAATTGAACAAACTGAACCAGCAAGCCGAATTGGGCGGCGGGGCAGACCG
>Ga0123357_10014773_pt1 | contig 10206 bp, 5 predicted proteins | sample TergutEmb28metaG_FD_89873 | JGI IMG/M metagenome (GOLD analysis project Ga0123357, IMG submission 89873) | Embiratermes neotenicus P4 segment gut microbial communities from Petit-Saut dam, French Guiana - Emb289 P4 | ecosystem: Host-associated > Arthropoda: Insects > Digestive system > Gut ... | reverse complement strand
GCGCAGCACGTTTCGTTACCGCGCGGGACGCTTCCTCCGGCGAAGACGGGCGGCTGTCATCGCCGGTTCCGTTGCGCTGCTGGCGCTGATTCTGTTTTCCATCACCATGACGATTCAGGCGCGGCGCATTGCTCGAGAGAGAGATAACGCTGTTCGTGCGCAGAATAAGACAGATCAGACCGCTAAATTTTTTGAGTCGCTGTTTACAAACGTCGATCCTCATGTCACCCAGGGGAAAGAGATTACCTTGCGGGAGACTCTGGATCGGGGAGCCGAACAGATCAAGACCGAGCTTGCCAGTCAGCCGGATGTGCAGGCTCACATGATGAAGGTTCTCGGAGACGTTTACTGCAATCTCGGCCTCAATGACCAGGCATTGGTTCAGCTTAAGGAAACGTTACGTATTCAACAGAATGTTCTGCATGCTTCCGAGGTCGATCAGGCAGAAACCAAGCTGAGTCTGGCTTTTGCTTACTACGAACTCGGCAACTTTGCCGAAGTTGAGAAACTCAACGAAGAGATCGTCTCATCGCGTAAGCTGCTGATGGAACAGAGTCCCTACACGCTAGCGAGAGCCTTGAACAACCTTGGAACCTTCTATACCTTCGAAAGAGGAGATGAGGCAGCAGCCGAACCGATGTACCGGGAAGCTATCGATATCTATAGTCGACCGGACGCGGATCCATTGGATCTAGCCGCAGCGCTTTCGCGCTACGGCAATCTGCTCCGCAGGCTTAAACGGTATCCGGAGGCCGAAAAATCCCTGAATGAAGCGTTGGATATTTATCGCCGTACCAAAGGGGAACTATACCCGGGAGTCGAGGAAGCCATGGATTTCATGGCCAGATTACGCCGTGACATGGGGGATTATGCCGGAGCGACCGAATGGCGTCGCAAGGTGCTTGATCTTTCCATGAAACTGTATGGAGAGAGACACCCGTATACTGCTTCCATGATGATGGCTCTGGGTGGGCAGCTTGCGAATTACGGAGGAAACATTGCGGAAGCGGAGGAGCTAGTGCGGCGTGGCTTGGAGATTCATCGCAAACTGTTTCCCAAGGGACATTACGCGATCGGCATGGATGAGGCTGAGCTAGGGGACATTCTGCTCGTTCGCGGCGATGCGCGTCAGGCGGAACCGGTGTTGCGAGACGCCGTTCAGATATTGACGGCGACCGATCCTGAAGGTAGTGACTACCGCATATATAGCGAAGAGAAACTGGGCATCTGCCTTGCCCGGCTCAGGAAATACTCTGAGGCGTACCCATATCTCTCCCGAGTCTGTCCCGCGGCGATTCAGAAGTTTGGCGCATCTGATCCCTGGTCTGCTGGCTGTCAGAAGTCACTGGACGAAACCAAGGCGGCTCTCCATCGTTAGTCGGGCTTTATCTTACCTCGGCTGGTCTTCGATTCCTGCATCTGGGAAAAATCGTGTTCAGTATTGCGATTTTCAGCGGTCATCGAACGCGAACCATCCTCGCTCAGGAATCTCGAATCCCCGGTCCCCAAGCCGGGAACAGATGCCGCACAGCCAGGATCGGATACCGCCATTTTAACAAAATCATGGCGGTGTTGGCTGTGCCCTCTTCGGGCCTCGTGCGTCACTTCGCATTGCCTGGCTGGGTGTACTGTTCCATCGCTTTGGCGGCTTTCTGGTGTTTCTCCTGTAACGAAAAACTGATGGACTTGGCGATAGCATCCTGCGTGATTCCAGACTTCAAGGCCATCTGCTGTAGGAGCGAAAACAGCGCGTTTCTACAGAAAACAATCTCGGTAAAGAGTGGATCGGGTTGCGCGTTCTGCGCGGCTCTCAGGGCTACATCGCGGAGCCATTCGGCAACGGTTTTTCCGGCGTTGGTTGCCGCGCTAAGGACAGCCGCATTCTCTTGTTCTGTGAGTTTTGTATTGATCGCAATGGTGCGATTCTCGCGGCCTTTGATTCTGGTCACTGGCTGGTTATTATTCTCTCCAAATATCGGCATAAATCTCCTTTCATGGTCGGAATCTGCCGAGATTCCTTGGAATCCTGACAGATTCCTGAATTAAGCAAGTAATTCATTCTGTTAGGAATCTGTCGAGATTCAAAAGAATCTTGGCAGCTCCCTGTGAGGGGTGTAGTGTCTATATCCCACCTGTGCGGAGCACAGTTCTGGTAGCGGCAACGAATTTGACGGGAAACCGATACAGTTTGCAGCGGAAACGACAACGGATTTGCAGGCTGGAAGGGCGTCATCAGGGCTGCATGTAAGGCGTAACAGCGGAGATTAACGCGGGGCAGAATGCACGGCTGGATGGCAAAACGAAGGGCAGACAGCGGCGCTGGATGGCCTGAGAGTTCAGCACTGAACGGAGCGGCGGGGACGGTAGCAAAGCGGCTCAACCCGGTAGGAACATCACCGGATTGCAGGCATTCATTAGAGTTGGAATTAGTGGAAAAGGCATCGCAGAAGGCCGCACAAATCACGGCATCGCAAGCCACATCTCCATAAGAAGAATAGCGTCCAACGTAACGCAAAAACCCAGGCCGCACCATGTTCGATCCTCAGTGAATCACCGCCACATGGGAATGTGGCGGTGTACCTGAATCACTTCACTGCCGTACTGTCTTGGATCGAAACGTCAGGCGCGAGTAGGACGTATATCTATACAACAGGTGTTTCGGCATTACGCTTACGTCCCTGCGAATAAATTACTCCACCGCCTCCGCTTTGTCTATCGCTGCTCAGGTTGTGGTCTTTGGTTTTGAGAGATAAATACATCGTCGTCATCGCCGTGCGGTTGTAATGTGGGAATCGGCTTCTTGATTTCCATATTTCAACCGCCTGTTTCGGTCGCCACTCCCCTTACGCAGTGGCCTCGCATCTTCGGACGGTGATGGGGAGAAAGCTCACAGGCGTCGTGGCCCTTTCCACAGATTCACAGGATTCACAGAGGCTTCTCCTGCTACTCATGTATCTCTTGATCTCCTGTTCTTAATTAAGCGGCACGGAGGTACGCTAATTTCGGCGCGGAGGTACGCTATTTCACGGCCCGGAAGTACGCTAATCGCGGCACGGAGGTACGCTAGCCCCCCGAAGTTTGCACAGCTATCCTGTGGAAACAACACGGCCCCTGATGCCTGAGAGTGCGGCACAGCGGTACGGTAGTTTATGGCTCGGATGTGTAGGGGGGCTATTTGTGGCGTACACGGCCCTTGGAAGGGTCGTCTGGCAAGAATGGGCTGGCGGCCCTGTTGAACACTACGCCATCGTCTGTGATCGTCATGCTGGCCCCCGGCCATAGCGCGTGGAGTAGAGCCGCTGTCTGTCCTACGGTCTGCTTGACCCTCCACGGACTCGATTCGTCGTACCAGAATTGCTCACTCAGCACCTCCCACCGGATCAGACTCGGCACGGTGGCAGCGTAGGCTCGGACAAAAGCCCATAGTAGGAGTGCGCCTTTGCATGGATTTGCTTTGGTAAGTTGCCAGAGCGGGCGGGGAATGGCTACGAAATACTTCATCGCCTGTTGGAATAGAGGTTCGCTGATCGTGAAGCCATATTGCTTCATCGCTAACGCCTGCCGTCCATCCATTTCTTCAGGGGCGGCGGACTTCGGCAGATGCCAACTGTCCAGAAACGGAATGATCTTTCCGCGCTCTTCGCTGGCAGTCTCACATTCAATCGTGATCGCCAGTCCAGACAAACGATTGAAGCTCGCGCGCACCCTGCGATAGTTCTTTACTCCGTTGCTGGCTCCGATATCTCGCAGGTACTCATAGGTAGAGTTCCACGCAACTGTCCGGCTCGGTTCTTTCCCCGCCGCTATAGCACGGCGTCCTTCCTGAACAGCACGGTCGATTAACCAGTGCATGAGCCGCGCGTCCGCACCGTAGGGCATGGCAACATCCGGCCTGGCACACGTAAAAGTGATCTTCACCCATGCGTCCCCGAAGCGGGTCCGCTTCGTGATCTGGCGCTTCTGCGTCGGCCTGTACGGAAGTGGACAATCCGCAAGCGCACGCGCAATCAGAATCCATTCTGTATCGGTGCGCCCGTTGGCAAAGACGCTGGCGTTCTCCGCTATGGACGCAACGCGGTCAACGTAGCGGAGTGCGCCTTGTTGTTTCTCGGCTTGGTGGTTCCGCCCTGCTGGAAGCAGGCTGCGGATGGAGACTGGAAGTTCAATCTCCCCGATTCGCGTCAGCATACCGGATTAACGCTTGTTTTGAGGTAAGCGTGAGGTTGCTATGCGTGACTCGACCCACTGGCTGATCTCAGACTCAATCCATCCCACAGAGCGCGATGAAATGCGTACAGGACTGGGGAATGTGCCAGCTTTGATGTGGAAGTAAATCGCGCTTCTCGATAAACCGGTGCGTGATTGTACCGATGGAAGACGGAGAAGTTGTTCGGACGACATAATCGTCTCCTTCTGGCAAGAAGAGGAATACGTAGCGCTGTGAGCGCTGCGTTGTGTCCGGTAAATTACAGGGGGCAGTATCCGAATCGGAACGCCGGACGGCGTTAGGGCGTACAAAGAGGGGACTGCGCAAAAGCCAAATCGGGTACGCCTATGTGAACGACACTACTACATCAAATCCCAGCTTGTCCATAAACCTCTATGAGGTTGTTGCGGCTTCATTTTTACTGCTGTAACTGAGCGTAGCTAATGGAAGCCTCGCGGGTAGCTGGCATCTGCGTGCTAATGCTAAGTACCTTGGCTCCGCGTTGTGTCTGTTCCAGATAATCAGCCCAGTCCTGCATCATCTTCGTGCGCTCGAAAAGATATTTAGCCTCGTTGTAAGCTGCACTGGTCTCGTCGCGCTGTACATGGGCAAGCTGTACTTCAATGTGCTCGTGCTGGTAGCCCTTCTCGTGAAGGATCGTAGACGCGAGACCACGAAAACCGTGCCCGGTCATAATACCTTGGTATCCCATGCGTCGGAGCGCCATAAGAAGAGCCATGTTCGACATTGGTCCGTTTGGATTTCTTTCTCCGGGGAAGATAAATTTTCTGTCGCCAGATAGAGTACGCAGAGTTTCAAGCAATTCGACGGTCTGTGATGCCAGCGGAACGATGTGCGCTTGTGCTTCTCTCTTTACCTTCTTCATGCGTCCGGGCGGAATGGTCCAGCGGAGATTTTCCAGGTCGAACTCTGACCACTCTGCCTCTAACAGTTCGCGGGTGCGAACGAAGGTGAGGGCCATCATCTTCATGGCAAGTTGGGTTAGGCGTGTACCCTGATAAGCCTCGATTGCACGCAGAAGCTCTGGGAGTTTCAGCGCGTCGATACGCGCCCGGTGCTTTACGGGTACAGACTTGAGGACATCCGAAGAGCGGAACTCGCTGGCCGGGTTGCGCTTTGCGAATCCGTTGGCAATAGCCCAGCGAAAGATTTGCCGCGTAGTCGTAAGCGCCCGGCTAGCAACGTCGGAAGCTCCACGCGACTCAATCGCTTTCGCCATTGCAACTAATTCCGGAGCCTCAATATCCATGATCGGGCGCTTCCCTATGGCCGGAAAGATGTCCTGCTTCATGCGTTGATCGAGCTTTTTAACGTGGCGCGGGCTTTTGTCACTCTGCCAGTGCTCATACCAGAGCATTGCTACTTTCTGGAACAAACCATCTTCCTTAGCGAGTGCGGCTCTCTTGTCCGCTCGACGCTGGGCCATCGGGTCAATGCCGTGGGCAAGCAACTTCTGCGCCTCGTTTTGCCTCTGTCTCGCGGTGGCGAGCGAAATGTGAGGATATTTTCCAAGAGCAACCAATCTTTCTCTGTTCAGGAAGTGGTACTTAAAGCGCCACAGTTTTCCACCTGAAGTAGCCACAAGCAAGTAAAGTCCGCGCTGGTCATACACTTTGTACGATTTGCTTTTCTCAGCCTTGAGACTTTTAATCAACGTATCGGTCAGCCTCATAAATGTACCCCAAGAGATTCTGTCCAAGATTTGTTCGAGTCCCATTTACGGACTTTACGATCAAATAGACATTCAAATTATACCCTCAAAATATACCCCAAAATAATCGGGGCTTCCACTGGATTCGGTTGGAATCCCTTGGATGGGTAAATTATATAAGTACATTATTTGCAATAGATATAAAAGATTTCCCTGAACACCTCTGGATGCCTTTGGACCCTGTTTCGAGTCCTACCTCACCATTTTATTGTCCGAAGACCTCCGACACCTTCCAGTAAAGTCCGACAAATAAATCTAAAATCAATGACTTATAGGAATTTGGTTTCCAGCGCTGTCTTGTAGCGCGCCATGGAATTCGGCGGTTCCTGGGAGCCCTTTCGGGGGGGGGCGAAGGAACTCAGAGGAGTGATCTCTTGTGTTTCTCTCCTATACCGCAATTCGTAACGCCAGGCTCGAAGACAACGAGTACAAGTTGCTGAACAGCGTCGGTGCGTCCGCATCCGTGCCGACCTTATTGCTGCGTAGCAGGGCTGACTCGTTGCCGCTGTCTCAACTCGCCGTAAGTTTCATGTCAATTGCAGTGCAGCGGAATCGACCCGCATCAGACGCGGCTCTCACTGTGGATTTCCCTCAAAAAGCGAGTTTTTGGCTTAAAAAAAGCGAGTTAATTGCTGTTCGCACAGCACCATTTCTGCAATAAACTTCTGTCATCTGGATACATTCGTTCCTCTGTCCGGCGTGAATGTCCGCCGCCTGGAGCGTGTGGGCTGGATTGATTCGAGAGGTAGAGCTTTGGTGTTTCATGCCTGATGTACCTGGAAGCAACGGCAACGGCGAAAACAAAGACGGCGGCGACAACGAGATCAATGGCGAGAACGGCGATGACGAAATTGAGAATGGCAATGATACAGAGGATGAGGTTGGCGATGACGGGAAAAGATTTTCAGACAGGTTCTCTTCGAGGGATGATGCGGAGTTTTTGCTTCTGGGTAGGCCAGGCCTCGGCAGTCCAAGCCTTTAGGCTTGGTGTGCCTGGCTTCTCAGGTTCACCACAGAACCGGGCCTTCAGGCCCTGGGGTATGCCTTCCGGAGTGGCAGGAGAGCATACCCCAGAGCCTAAAGGCTCTTTTATCGTTTGTCCCGAGAGGGCCAAGCCTGAAGGCTTGGCGTACCTAGAAGCAACAACAACGGCAACCGCAACGGCAACAACAAAGACAACGGCAACGGCAAAATTGAGGACGGCTATGACGGCGTGGATGGGGTTCGGAAGGACTACGGAAGGTTTTTGGACAGGCGCTCAACGCTGGGCGAGCTTGGCGGCAGTGGCGATATTGGCGGCGGGATTCGTGGCTCCGGCGCGGGCGCAGGTGGCGGCGCAGTTCAGCTATGGCGGCCCCATCCCGCTGGGCGGCGGATTCAGTGACCCCTATGGCGTGGCGGTGGACAGCGGCGGCAATGTCTTTGTCGCAGACCACAATAACGGCGTGCTGGAGATTCCGGCCAGTTGCATCGACGGCGCGAACAACGCGGGCTGCACGAAGACGCTGGGCAAAGTTGGCAGCAATGTCATCAGCACTGCCTACAGCGTGGCGGTAGACGGCAGCGGGAACGTCTATGCCACAGATTCGGGCCATAATTTGTGGCAGATACTGGGCAGTTGTCTCCTCAATACTGCGACGGACCCCTCAACCTGCGGAGCTACGCCGGTGGGCCTTCCCTCTGGCCCTAACAAGGCCTCCGTAGTGGCGGTGGACGGCAGCGGGGTTGTCTATATCGTCGATAATAATGGCTCCGTGTGGAAGCTGCAGAGCGGTTCGGCTACGCAGTTGGGCAGCGGCTTCAGCAACAGTTCAGGCATAACGGTGGACCGCAGCGGGAACGTCTATATCGCAAATCAGAGTTACACCGACCCGAATGTATATAGGCTTCAGGGCGGATGCGGCGTCAGCAGCCCGGGTTCTGCAACCTGTCCGGCGACGCAGTTGGGCAACGGCTTCACTTATCCCAGGGGCGTGGCGGTGGACAGCAGCGGCAATGTCTTTGTCGGGGACAACGGCTCTGCCAGCAACAATGCGCTGAAGGAGATTCCGGCCAGTTGTATCAGCACTGCGACCCCTTCCACCTGCACGCCCGTGACGCTGGCTGGTCCCAGCTCCGGTAATTTCTATGGCGTGGCGGTGGACGGCAGCGGCAATGTCTATGTCGCTGATAACACGCACTACACTGTGACGAAGTATCTGCGGCCGGCGGTGGACTTTGGCTTGGTGGCGGTGGGGAGTCCTTCGGCTTCGATGCAGTTGACGTTTTCGATCACCACGGGCGGAACTCTGGGCGCGCCGCAGGCGCTGACGATGGGCGCTCCGAATCTGGACTTCGCCGTGGACAGCGCCACGGCCCCCACCTGTACCGGCTCGGTCACGGCGGGGCAGAACTGCACGGTGAATGTGATCTTCACGCCGAAGTATGCCGGGCTGCGCATGGGAGCGGTCGTGCTGTATGACGACTCCGCGACGCCGCAGGTCGTCGCCACAGCGTTGGTGCATGGCATCGGGACGGGTCCGCAGGTAGCGTTCAACGCCCCCATGCCCGCAACCCTGCCCACGCTGGGCAGCTTTACCTTGCCCCAAAGCATAGCGGTGGACGGAGCAGGCAATGTCTACGTCACGGAAGCTGGCGGTGTTAATACGGTGAAGAAGATTGCTGCCGGGTGTATGGGGTCGTCGTGTCCGTCCACAACACTAAGCACGAGCGGCGACTTCAACTCTCCCGTTGGCGTGGCTGTAGACGGAGCGGGCAACGTCTATGTCGCGGACTATGGCAACAATGCAGTGAAAGAGATAGCCGCAGGGTGTACGGGTTCGTGCCCGTCCATAACACTGAGTACGAGCGGCGACTTCAACAGACCCATGGGAGTGGCTGTAGACGGAGCAGGCAATGTCTATGTCGCGGACATGCGCAACAGTGCAGTGAAAGAGATAGCCGCAGGGTGTACGGGTTCGTGCCCGTCCACGACACTGAGTACGAGCGGCGATTTCACCAATCCCGATGGCGTGGCGGTGGACGGAGCGGGTAATGTCTATATCGCAGACGGCTCCCCTGGTGTGGTGAAGAAGATAGCCGCAGGATGTACGGGTTCGTGCCCGTCCATAACGCTGAGCACGAGTGGCGATTTCATCTCTCCCGTGGGCGTGGCGGTGGACGGAGCAGGCAATGTCTATGTCGCGGCCCTGGGCAACGGTGCAGTGAAAGAGATAGCCGCAGGATGTACAGGTTCGTGCTCGTCCACAACGCTAAGTACGAGTGGCGATTTCGCCAACCTCGTTGACGTGGCTGTAGACGGAGCAGGTAATGTTTATGTCGCGGACAGCTACCTTGGTGCGGTGAAGGAGCTACCCCGGGCCACGCCGCCGACGCTGACCTTCGATACAACGGGCGGGGCGAGCACGAATGGGCCGGTGGTCTTGCAGAACATCGGGGCCGATCCTCTGGGGAACGATCCTCTGACCTTCGCGGCTCCCGGCTCGGGAACCAATCCGCTGCTCTCGGCGGGCTTTACGCTGGACACGAGCCTCAGCACCGCATGTCCGGTGGTCAGCGCGGGCGGAACGCCGGGAACGCTCGCCTCCGGCGCTTCCTGCACCATACAGGTGGACTATGGTGGAACAGGCGTATTCAGCGGCCTCGCCGTTCCGATGGACGACAGTCTGAACGCGGCTGCTCCGAACTACGCAACGCAGCCCATCCCGCTGATGGTGGGCACGGGGAGTTGGCTGACGATAGCTCCGGCAACCATGCCGGAGACAACCTACGGCCAGAGCTTCTCGGCGGCGATGACGGCAGTGCTGCCGGACGGGACCACCGATCCCAACAACTACGTATGCTCGAATGGCGGAAGCATGGCGTTTCCCGCAGGCTACAGTGTGGGTATGCTGTCGTGTACGATTGGTTTTTCGGGGAACGCGGGGTCAGCGATATCGGCTGGCAGTTGGCCTGTCGTGGTGTCGGTATACGACGCCGCGAGTCCGATGAATGCCGGAACGCAGTTCTATATGCTGAAGGTGAATCCCGCGCCGCTGACGGTGACGCTTCACACCGGCAACAAGACCTACGACAGCAGCGCGGATGCGACGGCCCTCTCGACCTGTAGCCTTGGCGGAGTCGTGTCTGGCGACGACATCGTCTGCACGGTGACGAGCGCCAGCTTCGACGACGCCAGCGTGGGCGGCGGCAAGACGGTGACGGCGGAGGTTTCGATTGCCGTGGGTCCGTCGGGGAACGGAAACCTGGGCAACTATTCGCTGGCCAG
>Ga0123357_10014772_pt1 | contig 10206 bp, 12 predicted proteins | sample TergutEmb28metaG_FD_89873 | JGI IMG/M metagenome (GOLD analysis project Ga0123357, IMG submission 89873) | Embiratermes neotenicus P4 segment gut microbial communities from Petit-Saut dam, French Guiana - Emb289 P4 | ecosystem: Host-associated > Arthropoda: Insects > Digestive system > Gut ... | reverse complement strand
TAGAGAAAATCGGAACACACATTTTATGTCCAGTATTTTTTTTTTTTTTTTTTAATCGTGCCGTTTGTGAGATAATGTGGATAAATGTTTTAGAGTGGGATAGGCCACAGATGACAATATGGCACATGAGCATTGCATGCTGGATACCTAGGGCTACAAATAAGCACTTAGGTTGAGGTGCTTTTCCACTGCAACAGTGTGGTTGCACGAACACGCCTCAGTGTTGCGTTATACATACATTCCCTCTCTGGTTTGTTTCTGTGTACTTCCATTGTAAGGGTTTGTATTCGTTGTCTTCAGAGGACTGCGGTTTTTATGCGTCTAAAACTGTTAATCTGACTTGAAATACTTTTGGAATCTGAATTGCTGCCGTGTGGCCCAAACACATTTATGACATGAAGGTTACAGTTTTATTGATTTCACAAAAAAAAAAAATATTTTGAAATGAACTTTGAAAAAGAATCATATTTTCTGATCTCATTCTGTAATTGTTTATGTTAGACAAGCCTGTATACAGTGTTACCTGTCTTCATAGATCTGTAGCGTATGGATCTGGGGTGTAGCCCGTCTTCAGATACTGTAAAAATATGTTGTATGTGTTGAAGCAGTGGCGAAGATTTGGAATTCACCGGTACAGCAGCAGCCAAGCACGCCAAATGCAGCTGCAACAGCACCACCGCCACCACCTGGAAAGCAGAAGAAGAAATTGGATTTGAAAGAAGTTTTCAATACGGATGACGATGAGGACAGTAACCTTGGTTCTGGCAAGAAAAGGAAGCTTGTGCCTCTAGGTATGCATGGCATAGCTTTGTCCCATATTGTGTGAATAAGACACTGTCCATCTCAGAGTAAATGCAGTGAATGAAGTCTTTTCTGGCGTTGTGTTGCTTCAGTTACGAATAGCTTGTGGCTTGCCACGTATGTCCCTGATGGTGAAGACAGTGACAGAGTGTGGAACAGAAATCTGTTCCATCTTGACAGGGCTGACTGCCTAAGTAAACTTCAAGTATATGCAGTTCATAATGAATATTCATCTCACGCACTTGCTGAAGTATGTGGTACTTTATTTCTGTCTTCTTTTCTCTTTTTCTGAATTTCCTGTCATCTATTTTTGATAAAAATTTGGAATTGCAATAGTATAATGCAACTGAAAACATCATCATTGTTGTCATCATCATCATTATCAAATCCTCTCATCCCTTAACCCTTTGACGCTGGAATTTAGTGGCCGTTCGGCTATCTAAAGGGCTCACTGCACGGCCACTTTAGTGGCCGTTCGGCTATTTAAAGGACCCACTGCGTGTCCACTTTAGTGGCCGTTCGGCATTAAAGGGTTAAGGGACATAGGGTGTCAACAAAGCGCCACCATCTGGTCCTATTTCTGGCCGTCCTCTTAACTTCATTCCAGCTCTTCCCTTTTTCTAATGCCTCATTGTGGACAGTTCTTCACCACGTATGTCTAGGTCTCCCTCTCCTCCTTTTCCCCTGCGGGTTCCAATCCAAGGCCTCTCAGCTGAAAACTTGAAGTTGGTACTTTTGTATTTAGTGCAGGAAGTAGCTTATAAGTCGGCTGACAAGGAATTTGGGTTCAGTTCACATCAGAGACAAGAGGTTTTTTTCACCAGACTCCCTCAACCAGCTCAGAACTACCCAATCACATACACAGTAGGTACTGGGGAGGTTGCAGGTTTCTGCCACCGTGTAATTGAGGCCTTCACTCAACTGGAATATTAAACAGCAGAAGTTGATGGTTGTCGTTTTGAGACAGCCTGTTGGTCCAACTTCAAGCATCAAGAAATCCAAAGAATTGGCCCTTGAAGATAGGACTGATTAGACTGTCTCAGAACATCAATAACCAACCATGGATGTATGCTGTGTAACATCACAGAAGAGTGAAGGCCTCAGGTAGTTGGGACTTTTTAGTTGAGCAAAAAGTGTCCTGCATATGAGGCCGGTGACTCATCCCACATGCCGTCCTGGTGTGGTGCGTAATTGAGCACTGGGATGACCTTCCTTTACGATTAACAGTAGCTGACAATACACTGTAGTCAGTCAGTGTTGTCTTCTTGACCACGAAGCATTCAGACCCGTATGTTGCCACAACTGTAGAGCAATAATACAATGGAAGTTCAATGTTAATGCAAGCTCCTGTCCCCACAGGGTCCACAGACTCTTGCTGTTGTTGTGCAGAGAGTAAAACAGACACCACATGCATGTCATTTTCCAGGTACTTCAGCTGTCTCAATGGAGTCCACTATAATATCAGTTGCAGTGTAGTGATCATTGTGATGATGGAATATTGTGTTCGAGTGGCAGTCACTCCTGCTTCAAATCTGGAAGGGCCCAGTTTCAAATCTCAACTTGAAGATTTCTTTTTAAATTCTTAATTATTATCCTCAGTCCCGCTGTAGTGTATCACGTTAGGCCACAGTCTCTTCATACACGTTGTTTCCAATCTAATATCCATTCATCATTCTGTCACTGAACACTGCAGTTTGAGCTATTGAAAGTGCCATTAAATAAACTGTAATTAAACACAAGGGTCATCCAAATGAAACTGGATAAATTCTATAACGTGATTTATTACAAAAAGAGATACAGTACAGTTGCATTATTCTGCAGCATAGTCCTCATCACGTTCTGGACATTTCTTTCGATTCACCGAGACATAAATTCCACAGTAGAAGAAGTTTTTTGGTAGCTGAACCCGTCACTTGTGCGCTGCCTGATTACCTCTTCTTCCGATCTGAAGTTACGTCCACGTAGATCGTCTTTTGGGGGCCAGAAGAGCTGAAAATCACTGAGGTGCCACATCTGGTGCATGTGGCAGATGAGCAGACACCTCCATTTTTAAATCCTAAATCTGTTTCACTGTATGATGGGCTGTATTCGGTTGGGCCTTGTCATGCTGCAGGCACTCCAGAAGATAAGAAACCATGGTGTTTTTTTTAATTGCTGGCTTAAGATGATTCTGAAGCACATTACTGTACCTTGCACTGTCCATAAACATAGTTATCATAGGCTGTTTCATATTATGAATTTTATACAATTTTTCTGGTTTTCATTTCGTGTGACCTTTATGTAAGATCATCATCATCATCATTATAAGTACAATCTCCTTCTTGTCTTCAAAGTTCCTGTTATTACAAATCCATGAAGAAATGTGCTTTGAGTAATTTAGAATTTTAATATGAAGCTTATGCTATAGATTATGGAGAAGAGAAGAAGAAGAAAGATGAAAAGAAGGAAGAGGTAACAAAGTCTCAGGAGGAGAAGCGGAAACACATCAAAACTCTTATTGATAAAATTCCAACAGAGAAGACTGCTCTGTTTGCCTTTCAGCTGGATTGGGCTGCTGTTGACAATGTAAGTATTTGTTTGCAGTTAGGTAGCTGTTGATAGCTTGCTTTTCTTTACATTTGTTCCTTGCAGCATAGACCCTTTCTAATTGAAGTGTAAAACTTGATCAGATATAGAGTAACGGGCCTAGTATTTATTGTTCCAGGACCCACATAAAACAGACAGATACATGAATTACTAAAGTTCAACAAGTTTTTCACATACAGTGGAATTATTCATTTTTGTTATATTTATTTCAACATGGATCATTGATTTTGTTCCACGGAGATATGGGTTTACTTTAAAATTGTTGTATTCACCCAGATTTTGCACTGCAATTTTAATTTTCCATACGCAGCATAGCTGATGCGGCAATCACCTCCAGATACATTTACTTCATCTGCACTCATCGCCATGTCCAAATTAAATTAATTGTGACTGAAATTTAAATTGTGAGATTCAACCTAGCAAAAGACCAGTAAAGATTAGTGTTACAAATAGATGTGAGGTTGTCCTGTGCCGTCTAAAAATGGTATTATACAGAAAGTGTAGTAATTTTAATGCATTTATGGTTGGTTTGGTTAATGTACCATTACAGCAACTAATGGAGAGACGTATACGACCTTGGATCAACAAAAAAATCATAGAATACATTGGTGAACCAGAGCCTACCTTAGTGGACTTCATCTGTTCAAAGGTGCTCGCAGGAAGTGCACCACAGGGTATACTGGACGATGTGCAGATGGTGAGTTGTGACTTGGGGGGGGAATAGAACCATTCATTTGAAAAGATTGAATTGTTTAAAGAGTAGCATGAATGGAAGCATGAAAATGCCCTTTATTTAAGTTGCTGGCCTGTTTTCATCTGCAGCCACATTTTGTGAGTTCCCTAGACTCACAACGACATGAATTAGAAGGTATGAGATTTTAATGTTTTTGAAATTTTGTGATGCGTTACAAAATTAAGAATCACAAAAATAATGCTGTATGCTTTCTTCTGGGTAATTCCCCGGCATCTGAATCTTATATGCCAATGGTTCGGAACACTATGTCTGTTCCATCTTCATAGGTGGGTAAGTATGAAGAATGACGGGTTCAGAATGTTGGGGTATTTATACGGGAAAAGGCTCACCCAAACGTGCCGTATCCCCTTCACATACGTACCCGTGGGATCCATGTGGGTTGTTGCCCTCCACAGCCTGTTTCTCTACTCAGACCCGCCCCTACCTTGTCACCCTCCTTCTGATTGGCTCAGGCTATCTTTGAGGCAAACCTTTTCTCGTATAAATAACCCAGCATTCTCAGCACCAATCATTCTTCATACCTACTAGCCTATGACGGCTTCGGTGGTCTAGGGGTAGCGTGCTGGCCTTTAGTGCCCAAGTTTGCGGGTTCAAACCCGGCCGAAGCTGTCGGATTTTTAGGGTGACAAAATCCTCAGCATGCCTTCCTTCGGAGGCGAAGTAAAGCCGTCGGTCCCACATCGTAGATTTGTGGCATGTGAAAGATCCCTTAATTTACGTGGAAGTCGGAATTTAGGCAAAATTACTACCGGACATCTTTCTCGCCCACAGTTCCACCTTTCGCTGCCAGGATCTCTTGCGTCGTTGCAGACGGAGGCACCTGGCGGCTAAAGTGGGAACGTCTAAAGGCAGGGGAAAGCAATGCCAAACTACCCCCAAGAACTTGCCCAGGATTCAGTGTGCCAGAACCATACCAGTCACATGACTGGGCTCTGGTTCCTGCCAAGCCCGGCCTTCAAGGCTGAATACTAATGAATAAATGACTGGCCTATGAAGATGGAACAGACAGTGTTCCAAAACGTCGGCATAAAAAATTCAGACGCCGGGGAATTAACCAGAGGAAAGCATACAACATTCAGAACACAGCAAAAGTTTGAAATCAAGAAAAAATAATGCTGTTTGGCAATGTTGTAACATTAGAAGATTGAAACCTTCAATAGGAGACCCAATTTAATGGAAGCATTGTGACTTATAGTCAAGTCTTGTCAGATGTGACAGGAACTTATCATGAAATGTCACATCCTAGAAGACTGTGAGAACTTACACCATTGTGCTTGTTTTACTTCTGTGAGTAAGGTGATCCCCAGAATGGTTTTGTACTTGTGGTTTGGCTGTTTGGACAAAATGACATGTCATGTCTTGGAGAGAATATTAGATGACTGTGTTCAGAGTGACTTTGGGTACATAGTATGGCTCTGTGGACAAAGTGACAGCATCATGGAGACTCTTAAATTATGTATTTAAGATAAACTGGGTACATGGTATGGCTCTTGGGATGAGGTGAGAGGCCACATCTTGCAGACAATGGTAGATGCCTATGTTAAGATTAACATCTGTTAAGGTCCTGTGATATTGCAAAACATCTTCACTTTCTAGCATGAACTTTCATTGATATTAGAGCTGAATCCAAACAGAATTATGGTAGAATGATGTTAAGTGATGTATAAAGTTCTGAGTGTTGCATGTTCCTTTGTAAACAAAAGTGTGTTTGCGCAAGGGTGCCAGACTGTCAGAATCCATTACTATACTACATTTTGTTAGGTATGTGTATTCCTAGTAGCTGTATGATTGTAATGGCATGAATATCACTTTGTGTTGCCCTTAGATATGAAAGATGTGTTTCTTTATATTTTTGCTGTCTTATTATCTCAGTATGCTGTTGGAACAATTTATATTGTGGCATTTTATGTTGTAGGTTCTGGATGAGGAGGCTGAGGTGTTCGTAGTGAAGATGTGGAGGTTACTTATCTACGAAATAGAAGCAAAGAAGCTAGGTTTAGTGAAGTGAAAATAGATGGCTGTTATTTTCCAAACTTGTGATATATCAGGTTCAGCCACTCATACATTTGGTACTTTAGGTGCAATAACTCTTGAACATACAATGTGCATCATTATAAATTTGTAGTATGGCCTCTGTAGATCATAGAGGTGTTGTTTCAGTGTCTTCTGTGAAATGCCTGTGCAAGAATGTTTGTTTGGAATGTACTGTACCGTGTGGCTCCGAGACTGTGAACTTTACTGCATTCACCCATATCGGGTATTTTAGTCTCCTCTTGCCATACCATGTCAGGGACACACTACATATGAATGACAAATGGTTGCCATATACAGTGAAATCGCCATTTCAGGTTTTGCTTGGGAATTGGTGGATTTTTAACACTAAATGGGGAAATTTTGACACTAATATTATCTTTATGGAGTCCACGAAATTCAGCATTAAATAAAGGGAGAGACATATATCACAGAACATTCGATTGATGTTCTGCTGTGTAAGCATATGGCGGTTTTATTTTTATAAATATTTCTGTGTTTCAGCAGTGTGCTTTCAGTGAAGACGAACAAGAATTCATTATTATTTTTATTAATTATGCCAGTTTTGGTAGGGGAATGTTGTACTGAGGACCTGACTCTTGTACTATTCAAGTACTGTAGTTTGTATGCAACCTTACAAAATGGCTGTTGCTTGTACTTGATTCAGTTATTCACAGCATGGTGTTACTGGCTGCGCTACAGTAAGTTCATAAACTAGATTGGAGTGTGTATACTTGTCTAACACAACTATATGGTGGTAGAGATATGTGTAATTTATTATATAAAGAACAACTACATGTTTCGGCCCTTTTCATTGGCCTTCTTCAGGTTGATAAATGAGAAACATTGGTAACCAGTTACACTTGACTTGTGTGGGTTGTATACAGTGGGGGGGTAAGATGTGGAGTGGGAATGAGATCTCGCATGTTATGTAGGATGGGTGGTGTAGGTACATGAACTCTGCTATTTTCTATTTTAGGTTAATATAGTTGGATCTATGGTATCATCTTATGTTAATAGAGGTTATATGTACATGTCCATTTGGCTTATGAAATATGTATACAGTGTGCACCTTATATAAATGTAGTATCTATAGTTATAGTAGGTTTCTTTTCTTAGACTATACACAAATATGGTTCTTATAATTGTACCTCCCCACTGTATACAACACACACAAGTGTAGCTGCTTACTAAGTTTTTCAATTATCAACCTGAAGATGGCCAATGAAAAGGGCCGAAACATGTAGTTGATCTTTATGTAATAAACTATACATATCTCTACCACCATATAGTTGTGTTAGACAAGTATACAAACTCCAATCTAGTTTATTATAAACACAACGGGGATGACGAACCTTATGAGTAAGTTCAAGTACTGTAGTTTGTATGTAACGTTACAAAATGGCTGTTGCTTATACTTGTTTCAGTTATTCGCAGCATGGTGTTGCTGGCTGCACTACAGTAAGTTCATAAATCATGTACAGCAACAGAGTCCTGGTGCTTTGTGAAACGTTTTCTATGTCTTGAACATTTGTATGGGCACCTGAAAAAATATTTCATTTGCGTAGTTATTTACCAAGAGTCTTTTTATGTTTTACAGCCTTCACTGATAAAAAATTATGTGCATGTAGGCATCCAGAGAGAAAACTTTTTTTAAAAACAACCGTGGTACAATGAAGGTAATGAGGACCAGCCATTTTGACAGTGTTCAATAGTTCAAGCCTGTTCCTACAGATATATTGATTGTATCCCAGATGTATAGTGTTATCAGTTGGTACTTCATTAAGGATTCTGAGACAGTAATTTATTGAACTGCTTCTACTTTCAGTATAATATGTAGGGCATCCAGAAAGTAATAACTGGCTTGGTATAAAAACATGTTAAAGAGTTGTTTAAAAAATATCTTTATTTTAGCATGTTTGTACCTAAATTAAAATATTTCTCCACATAGTCACCATGTAAATTAAGGTACTTCTCTAGTAGTGTGAGTACATGTTGTATACCTTTGTTAGTAGGGTCACCGCAAGGACTTTCAGCTAGTCTGCACGTCTTTTGTCTCTCGGTTGCTCCTCAGATTCTCACTGGCCAAAAATTTCTTCAGATGGAGCAACAAGTGATAATCACTTGTTGCAAGATCAGGACTGTATGGAGGATGCTTGAAAATTTCCCAGTTGAACTATTCAATAATGCGCATTGTCAACTTTATCATATGGGGGAAAAAATTATGACAATGGACTGCAGAATGAATGTGTTCCCCTGGACATGTCGAAGACTGACCTTCAAATGAAGTGCATGCTTCACTTGTGTGATGGTTTGTACTTTCTGGGCGCACCTCGAACTAGTCCTTAGGGTCCAAAAATGTGTTTGAAAATATTAGTTTATATAGTTCTTGCGGGTCAGTGTAATAAGTCACCTAACTCACTACATGGAATAGGGTCTCTCTCAGAAGTTGCTCAGGTGGTCATATTCCATGCATTTTATGGAACCTGAAGATTCATACCACTTGCCCATGTACAGGGCCACACAATTCAATCGACATCCTTCTGCTCACATTCCTTTAAGGTGTTTTTAATATCCTCCCATGTGTACCTGGATATTAAATTTTTCCACAAAAATACTGTATGCATTGCTGTTCATTCTCATGCATGCTACATGCTCAGTCTCTTTTACCCTTGGTGATTTCATCAGCCTCATAAATGTGGGAATTACAAACCATGAAGATCCTCATTATATAGTGTTTTGCATATTTCTGTTACTACCTCATAGGGCCAAATATTCTCAGCATCGAAGCATTCTCAGTCTATGTTTGTTTTGTGTGAACAACCAAATTTCTTACCTATAATAAACTGCAGGGAAAGTTATATTTTTGAGAACTGCACTATTCTGGGCTATTATGCAATGTGTAATGGTAATTCCTTACTGACATTTTGGGACAATCTGCCAGTCCAATGAGACTGATGTGTTGTCTACTACAAGCTGCATAATAGCCCAGAAAAGTGCAGTTCTCATCTACTACATGCTGGAAGTCTAAAATCTCGCACATTATATCTTTGTTTGTTCTAAATTGTACATGTTTAGAAGGCACCATGGAAGACAAAAGGTTCTGAATGTAATGGTAGCAAGAATTTCCTGGATTTAATCTTCTCTTATTTCTTTGTAATGGCAATTTTGTTTTGTCAGTAAAGCAGCATAATACTAGAAGTGTAGAATCTTCTGGCATGATTCCACATTGATCAAGAATACTTGCTGGTGTTTTGGAGGCACTTGCTGCCTATGAAATGTTCATACCCACCCCCTCCCTCTCCCCCAATTGACATGGCATTAGATATCAGAAGACATACATCTTGATCAGTACCGAAGTACCAAAACTCAGTCCTGAATAAACAGTAACTGAGTTCTTTACATTTGGTGTCTGCTGTTGTCTGTAATATCCCAAAGAATTTTTCATACTCCACATAAGGTCCTCACTTTCCCTCACCTGGTTCCTTAAAACTGCAGTAGATCAGAAGTGACACCAGGGGCAGTTGGTGTGTGTGACAATTCTTCATACTTATGTCATAAATTTGAGCACCATACTAACATTTTGGGTAAACACTAATGAAGGCCATTATAAGATCAGTTTTATTTAATTGTATTTTATGTAATGGGAAGAATTTAGTCTAAGGGTGTTCTAAGATCCTGATTAAGATGGTTGTAGGAGACTTTGTAAGGTGTGTGTCCTGTGCTTGTGGCCAGTGGTACTTATGCTGTGCTCCACAATAAGAAAACAGATTTGCATCTCAAAGCACAAGAGAACTATGTTGATGAAAAATGTATAAGCACACTGTTGAGTGCAGGAAGGGAGCCAAAGCCAATACTTCAAAATACATCATGTGCACTGGCAAGTTCCATATTGTGCAGTGTTTGTGCAACCTGTAGTGGGTCCCTGTCACCACGGCATGGCGCGTCCTCAGGTTGCGGATAGAGGAACGGCCTCCGATAAGGAGGGCAGCTGCGAATAAATTGAATAAGCAGTCGCGGACAGCCGACGAGGG
>Ga0123357_10014769_pt1 | contig 10207 bp, 8 predicted proteins | sample TergutEmb28metaG_FD_89873 | JGI IMG/M metagenome (GOLD analysis project Ga0123357, IMG submission 89873) | Embiratermes neotenicus P4 segment gut microbial communities from Petit-Saut dam, French Guiana - Emb289 P4 | ecosystem: Host-associated > Arthropoda: Insects > Digestive system > Gut ... | reverse complement strand
CCGTTCGCTTGCTGGGGTTCGAATCCACCCTAAGGCGGGTTTGAAAGTTGTGTGTTGTTCAGGTGCAGGCCAATACGGCGGGTCGATCCCTCGTCTAGGGGAGTCTTACCGAGTGTGGTGTGTGTCATTGAGTGTGATCAAGTACAACTGTAAACCTCTACACCTACAGTCGACTAAATTGTTTTCATAAAAAAAAAATGTCACTAATCCTCTGTTTGTAACAAGCGGACAGATAGTCGAGAACGAAGGGAACCCTCAAACAAGACGTCACTTATTCTTGTGCCTGCAGTCCTTTATTTGTAGCGTGCGGGACAGAACGAAGTGAACCCCTCAAACAAGACATCACCTCTTCCTGTGTCTGCAAGACTACAAGCTGTTTATTTTGCCATGCAGACGGTGCATGAAGCATGTCCTTCTTGGAAGGATTTACGGCCCTTTTATGGCCTTGCGGCTCAAAGCCTGGAGATCCAGTAACAGGCGGGTTAATCGCTCTGTTTCATTACTAGCCGACACCCATAAGACTTCCACCTCATTGCTCGACTCCCCGGAGCCATACTCGAGTATAAAGCGTAGAGCAGGGTATTGACTGCGACATTCCCATTTTCCATTCTCCCTTTCGCCCCTCTTAAACATAACTTTCATGTTAACTTCATTTGTTATCCGTCCTTTTTCCGCTTACATCTTTTATGTCGTTCCCACTTTTTTTCCTCTTCTAGTATTTTCCCTTCTCGTATAAATAAAACGATAAGACAGAAGTTTGTACCATTACGTCTGAGGGCTTCTCCCTTCGTTCTAACACACTGTGTTTTTTAATTAGCGAAAGTTTGGGTTCAGACAGACTGGGAGGTGAAGAAATGAGTTCACTTGGCCGAAGAGGATGTGTCGTATGCTTCAAAGTTATTTTTATCGTTTTTTAAAGTTCGGGTCTGGCGTCTGTCAACTTGTTTCTCTTTCATTATCTTCTCTCGCTTGTTTCATTTTTTTTTATCTCTCCTGATAGAACCTCTTCCCTTTCCGGGACCTTGCCGAACGCCAGCAGCACCATCTGTAAGATCGGTTGCTCTCTCTTGAATAGAAATGCTGTCGGAAAAAATACTTGAGGTTGTGAAAATATTTTGTAATAGGTAACATTTTTAAATATGAGCCTTTCCTTCGGTAGGTAACGGATAACATCAGTGTCGTCTGTTAGTTCAGGTTACTTGATTTCGCGATTATGGGCCAACTGCTGGTGGTAGATTGTGCTGGGATCAGACTGTAGCTGACATGATAATTTCACGCCACAGATTATGCATTCTTCAGGGGTGTTGTTACTGTGGCGAGTGGGAAGTGTGCCGCACCAGGCCCCAAGTTCTGGTGTAATAAAATGTAATTAATATTACTTATTTTATAAACTACTTCTACTTATGAGGAGTTAAAAATAACACAAATTTTGGACAATTACTTGAATACAAGAGAAGCTGGATACAACATGTAAAGAGAATGCCTCGCAATAGATTACCCAAGGTAATGAAATACTACCCCCTAACTGGCAGAAGGAATCATGGCAGACCTTTGAAGAGACTTCTGGATACGTGAGACCGGAACGGGTCAACAAGTGGCCCAACTCCATGAAAGATATATGATGATGATTATGACGGTGGCTTCTACTTATGTTTCATTTCTATAGATATATTAGAGGCCAACTATGTCCATATATCTGGATCACATCTTTATTTCCTTATGTCATATTACATGTAACATTTAACCACTACTACTTCATGTGTCATCCCACTACGTTATGTATACAGACAGACCAACAAATATCGTCAAGACAAAACCACTTTTTTTAAAAAAAAAACCCAGTTACAGCTACGTGTTTCGACTCGTGTTAAGCTATCCTCAGACTGTACAATATTGTATTGTAATGCTGAGGTGTAGGTTTTCTCCTTATACAGTCTTGTACGGCCTGAAGATGGCTTGACACAAGCCGAAACATGTAGCTGCACTCAAAGACGGCGTGAGATATTTGGTCGCGGCCGGCAGGTTAATAATTTGACGCCCTCCAAAACAGATATTATTTAAACTTCTGTGTCCTAAGCTTGGCCTGGCGAAGCTTCTTGATAACGTGGAGAAATTGTTTCGCGAGTGGAAACCTGGCTTTACTAGAGAAAATGTTACGGATTATTCCAGTAAATTCTTAGCGCCTCTTACTAGCTGGAGCCCCGGGCAGCAGTCCGAACGTTTCGCCTCTTATTCCTGCCCAGGCTGATGTTGCTTTTTAGTAAACAAATGCTGCTTTTGAGGGATATATGTTGGGCTTCTGCTGTACTGGATACCTTCATGGCGTTCACTGTGACGACCCATGTTTTGTGGGGTGTGAAGACGCCAAGCTTGGTGAAAGTTTACAAGTGTTTCAGAAGAAGATGCTGCCTCTATAATTAGCTTATAATATGGATGGCAGCAGTATGCAATGCAACAGAAATAATTCGGGCGTCGTTACTACCCTAGTGTGTTCCTCGGGTTTGTGTTTTGGCTGCTGTGGTGAGGCTGGCAGATTTAGACACCGTGTAAACCAGACAGCAGCCAAGGACAGATCGTCAATTACCAGTCAAGTCACGGCAATTTGTCATACTATGAACCAGGCAGATGGACAGTTGGATGATTAAGTCGAAACGCCTCTCTTCCCTTCATGTAATAGGATTTTCAGTAACGTTGCTAGTCTTAAGTAAAAACTGAGCTGATACTTACTTACTTACTTACTCTACTCCATGGAGCAGAGTCCTTCGTGAGAAGCTAAATGCAACTCAGCTAGTCAAGAAATTCCCCGCATTTTATAGAACCCGTAGATTCTTTACCGCCTTCACAAGGGCCCGCCAACTTTCCCTATCCTGAACCAGCTCGATCCAGTCCATGTCCCCACATCCCACTTCCTAAAGATCCATAATAATATTATCCTCCCATCTACGCCCGGGTCTCCAAGTGATCTCTTTCCCTCACGTTTCCCAACCAAAACTCTGTCTACGTCTCTCCTCTCCTCATACGCGCTACATGCTCCGCCCATCTCATTCTTCTCATTCCAGTATTGTTGGGGTGAACAGTACAGACCATTAAGCTCCTCTTTATGTAGTTTTCTCCACTGTCCTGTTACCTCGTCCCTTTTAGGTCCCCCCAAGAACTGGGCTGATACAAATCGAAACTTTTTTTAGGTTTACCTCTAAATTTACATCATGGTGACGTCATAGTGATAACGAAACACCTTAATAGACCGACCTCGTTAGTAACTTGGTTACTGAAATTATAGATATCAATTTCAGCTAATCGTATGAAAATCTAAAAACATTTATTGGGACTGTTGAACAGAAGGGCGTAGAGTCACTCGGAGCTGCGCGATACTCTCGTGCAGTGAAGAACCTGAAAGAGCTCTGCACAAATTTCCCAAAATTAGGCGCCATCTAAAAGCTGCAGGCGTCAGAAACGTGACACGAAGGAGGTTCCGCAAATATCAAGCTTCAGCGCTTAAACTTTAGTTGCCCGGTGGACCTGGCGCCCGGTATTTGTTCACCACAGATTTACGATATATAAAATGAGTCCCTTTTCCATCTTTTGCTTCTGTAGAAATTTTTAGTCATACAACAGCTTCTGTTTATGCATTTGGCTCTTATATTAGGTACCAACTGAATTTCTTATTTCAGAGAAATCACAGCACATGGAAGTTTGTGTTAATGTATTACGCTTTCTTTCAGAGTTAGAAATAAATCCTTATTTGAATATCTTGTCTGCTGTCATATTCTACATACCCGCCGGTTTTTCTGCTTTATCTGCTTGTACTACGAGCTGATAAGAGTGATTTTATTGTGGGATACTGTTTAATTCCATACCAGATACAACGGTACCACAGTTCCGGTTTCCAGCCAATTAAATACATAATAGGGCACGCTTTATTTAAGAAAGTGGCTGAACATTGAAGAGAGAACTGTTTGGAATTAATAACCTGCAACCGAAATTTCTCAGCCGGTATGATGTGGAAGACCGAGGGATCGTGTTTCAATTGCAAGTGGGAGAAAGAGATCCTCTTCTGTACCACATATAAATCGTTTCATCACTACAGGGCAGTGGTGACAGTTTGTGACTCACTTACAAAACCTCCTGTCTTGGACTGTGCTTATTTTCTGTTAAAAAAACACTACATTTCGGAAGCCGGCAGTGCTTCCTCCTTCAGGCATAGAAGTAGAAATTCCCTCATTTTTGCAATAGATATTTATTCGTAATTCAAATATAATTGTAACAATATATATGCTGTACTACATTTGTTATAATTTGTTTAAACATTTGAATATTTCTATTTTAAATCATTTATTTGACATGTATAGTAACCACTTGTATTTAATGTTGAATACTTCCCTGAAGATCGCCGTATATGCCGAAACATGTAGCAGCTGTACAGCATGTTTGTATGTTATCGTCTCTAATTATTGTGCAGTTCGATGGTCACGAGATTATTTCTTATTGGAAGGAATTCAAATTACACCAATAAGCTTGCACCCATTAAAAATTCCTACAGGTCTCTTTTAGTCCTTCTTTCCTTGAACTTAAATTGTTCGTGGAATCTAAGATGACAAAGTTTAGTCTTCCATCTGAAGAACCCGAGGAGGTAACCACGCCGAGAAACCGCATGAGGCAATGGAAGGAGTAAAGCGAGAGAGAGAGAAGGTAGCAGAGAATGAAAGAAATAGAGAGATGGAGATACTTTTCTTCGTTTTGAAGTTTTGCATAACTCTGACGTATTCAGGCACAAGTGGAAGTGGAGGAAAAGTAACCTTTGGTTATGTAGGGGAACGTTGGATGTAAGTGCAGAGCTAGGACGGAATTGTGGCTGCGGGCGGTAGCATGCTAAAAGGCATGCCTTTTCGCCAGTAAACTGCCTTCCACATATAACATGGTTTCCCGATACATAACCGCATTACATGCCTGTGTTCGCATCAGGCTTAATCGCTTGCAGCATAAACAGCCATTACTAAAATCAAGACCTTTGTTTCGACATCACTCCTAAACTAGTGTTTGAGTTACCAGAGATGGGAAGTAAATTTAGTACAGTACCAGCTTTATTCTGAAAAATTACAGAGCGTAAATTGCTAATTATTTACCTATCGGTCCCATCTTCAAGGGGTCAAGAATCCAAAAAGAATTTAAAAAGAAGATATAATTAGTGTTCTCTGGTTTGCAATTCTGAATTGCGTTCAGTAGCCCCTAAGTTCAAACCTCAACCGAGCATGCGCGCTGTCCTGACTGGTTTTCTTCGTGAATAGCCCCATTCTTTCCGATAACAGTCTGTGTCTTGTGTCAGGCGGGTAGTCGCTGGCCTCTCACGGTGGAGGCGCGGCTTAAGTTCCGGCTCAGTCCATATTATGTTTGTAGTGGCAATGGGAGAGCTCGTATTAACCTTTTGGCTCCGGAATTATTTTTTTGATTTTAGCACATTCTGTATATAAAATGTGAATAACAAAGGAACCAAATAAGTTAGATTTATGAAACAAACTGCATTTTGAAGAGGAAAGAACGGAGAATATATACCATGTTTAAAATATTCAGTATCTGTATTTGTTGAATAAATATATAAAATGAAACGTTTAGAGGTTAGCGGTGCTGTACGACCACTATAGTCGTCGTTAGGCGTCAAAGGGTTAATCCGGATTTGCCCTGTCTGTATCATCCTACCATCGCTCCGCACTCATTCCTTCATCTGTCACCGACCACATACAAATAACCACAGCTAATGTCAGCTTCGTCAAATAACAAATATTGTTCTGTCCAAAGACAAAATATGCCAAGACAGCTGCAGTCTACATCGTTTCGAATTCCGTCCTAACGGCCGAAGAAATGATTTGATATACTGAATGCGTCATTAAATAAATCATCAACAAGGTGAACTGATATATTTCTGTTTGTCTTTAAGATACAAGATTATTAGGTATAAATCGTTATATCGTAGCTTGAAAGACGCCATTTAGAACAAGCAAGCTTTAATGAAAGATAATATTAAAACATATATGGAAGGCTTTGTGGACTGCGGTAGCACAGTGGTTAAGGTGCTGTGCTACAAATCGGAAATTCGCTATTTCGATCCCAGCTGGTGTCACTGGAATTTTTCATTGACATAAAATCTTTCCGATCGCATTATGGTCCTGAGGTCCACTCAGTCTTTAGCAGAAATGAGTACCAGGAGTATTTCCTGGGGGTAAAGGCGACCAGTGCGTAAGGCTGACAGCCTTACCACCGTCCTGTGTCGCTGTCATGAAATCTGTAAATCTTAACTTCCTGAAAACCTTTGGGCCACTCCAGGCCTGTAAAGGGACTGATTTACCTTTACCTTTAATTGGAAGGCTTTACATGAAATGTTATAGACTCTGTTAATTTGGTGTGTAACAGGACAGTTGGCAAGCTGTAGTGAAAAAGGGGTGCTTTCTTTGGGTCCCATTGATAAAATTCAAGGTAATTAGGTTAGGGAATAAGAAGAGTGGCCCTCATAGAACCTACTTGCAGGTAACGGTTTGAGTTAACAACAGAGACTGCTATTTAATTACAAATTACTATGTTTGTATGTTAATATATTAGTGGCTACATAATATCTGCTATAAATGATCATTTGTTTACATGAGGGGTTTAATTAACATCGCTGAGAGTTCAGAGAGTACCTTTTTATTATATATATATATATCATATATATATATATGATGTACTCTGTATATCGCTTGTGACATTAACGCAGTTAACGTCTGTTAACATGAACCAGTGTTTCACACTTAACTGTGTGTGGCTGACAGCAAGTTACTGGCATGAATAAGACACAAACAGCATTTTGAATTGTACCATCAACTTCATTACTTATTAACTGCCGGTCAGGTTGTAAGAGAAATTAGAGTTTACGTGTTGGTCAGTAATGAAGGTTGTGAAAGGAGATCTATCCTAGATACAGACTAATATTTACAGCCTTTGTCATGTTTTGGTGGTGGGGGGAGGGAGGTAGGGGTACTTCACAGTAGGATGTTGGGTATAAAAATAACATGTTGAGGAGCAACATGATATGGAATGTTAATAATAATAACTTGTTATCAGGTTTGTGCAGGGTGTTTACAATTACATACGTGAACAAACTGCATTTCTAGGGTATTCTGTGTAGCAGCTATCCCACGCTTACAATATGTGGCACATGTAACTTTTTTCCCACATGCTGAATTACTTGCACTTTTATTTTGTAACTTTTATTATTATTATTATTATTATTATTGTGTTATTATTGCTGTCTCTTGTCACAGGCCTTTTCTCCCTGTTACTGCTTCTCTTAAACCAACGGCGATCCCCACCGCTCAGACCTCAGTTTCAGACTGCAGTACTTTCCGCATTATGTGTGATGTTTCTAGGATAGCTGTCTTTTGTAGCGAATGTTTGGATGTTTTCCTGTTATGGCTTTCAGAACTTTCTTTAAACTTTTTGTTGCCATTCAGGTGGCTCGACTTATGCTCGGTGTAATCATGCATTTCATGTTCCACATTCTACGTATCTCCATACATAAACTCCTGTATTTTAGCTTCTTTCCTGCTTCCTTTTGCACGACATAACTGTCCGTAGGTATTGCCACATCTGTCAGTATGTATATTATTATTATTATTATTAGTAGTAGTAGTAGTAGTAGTAGTAGTAGTAATATTAATATCGCTTTGTATAAATGTGCAGGCATGGTAAATATGAAACACAACATAAATTTCTGGAGGGAAATTCTAAATGAATAACCCACGTCCGAGGTATAGGAGGAAGGTGAGATAATATCAAAATTAATCTTAATTACGTAGTGTGTAGGTATGTGGGTTCAGCGCATTTCGGAATGTGAGTTAGGATAAGTACCGAAAGACGGAAGGCTGCGGGTTCAATTTCCACCAGCTTTTTTTTTTCTCTTCCACGACATACGGAGAAATTATGAGGTCCGTCCAGCCTATTAAATAAAGGATAATCCATGGTAAGGCGGCCGGGTCGTGAAGCTCACTAATCACCTGCATCTAGCAACAAAATTAATAAGAATGCGTGGAGCTATGTCTCCATCGCCACATATGTTTCATGACGTGGTACCTGACTGAGCAGAGTGACTGTTTTGCCTTTAACTTTAGGGACTAGAGTGTGTTCCTTGCAAAAGGGCTATGAAAATTTGGGTTTTATAAATTGCGGGTAACCTGCTGAACTGCAGAACACCCATCTCCCTCTCAGGATTGAGTTATTGAGAACTGCGTAGACTGGTGCGGAATGTCAGAGTTGTTTGAATATACGTTAATGTACAAAACACTAAATATTATTGTCTCTTGGAATGTAATGTCCTGTAGTCTGGTAGAATACTGACATTTCAAAGGGACCATTTACCTCTATAATAGGAGCTGAGTAAAGATGCAGGCAGCTGGGAATACGGCACGTTTTGGTGAGAGGAGAGGTTCTGGTGGGTAAACCCGAATGAAAGACGTCACTTGAAAGATGTGGCCGTAGATGGGAGGATAATATTGAAACGCATTTTACAGAAACTGCTTGGGGTTGCTTGGACTGAATTGATCTGGCTCAGGATGAACACAATTGGCGGTCTGTTGTGAACAAGGTGATGAACTCCCGGTTTCCCTAAAATATGGAGAATACGGGGGTTTCTCCGTAAAGCACTTCCCTGTCAACCTGCAAGACGTCACTTCCCAGAACACAGTAATTTTTGGTCGTCGTGATAACCTCATTTGAGGAGCAACTGTGGTGAGGTTAACATTTCTTGCGGACGAAGGCGTTGGGGAGGACTGGTGTTCTGAGGTACTTCAGACGAGTCTCTCGAGCCAACGTAGCGAAACACCACGCCGTCTCGACGCACTGCTCTCTGACAGGGCGCCGGACACATACATCGTTTAGGATTAGAAAGCCTTGTGCATGACGTGAAACCAGCTACATTATTTACTGATGCTGTTATGGTCGCCTGATATCTTGTGACGCCACACCGGACCAATTAATTATTTGCTGGATGCCGGATTTGTTTCTGGCTGAACCAGGCGACGGTGTGCGTTACAAGCCACGTTTATGGGTACAGCAGTCTTTTGGAAGCACTGCAACAGTAGCGTCAGTGTGGCTGGATTGCGACAGCGTAGTACTTCTACAACTGGCAGGGATGTCAATGTGCTTCTGCGAAACGTTGGTTACCACCTGTCAGGTTACACAGTGTCATAACCTAGAAAATGAAGAAAAATTAAACATATATTGCATAAAGGGATAGCGTAGGAATTACAGAGACTATGATAGGGGCTGGAAGGTCCGTGGTTTGAATTCGTGATGGGGAAGAAGTTCTTCTGTTCTGCAGAAGGTCCAGATGGGTTCTGGGGCCCACCCTACCTCTTATTCAATGGATTACTTGGTTAATATGGCCGGGGCGCCAAGTTGAACTATCCCTTCCAGTGCAGAGTTTAAGAATGAGTGCAGCTATATCTCGACTCCTATATACTTACATGGGATGGATAGAAACAACATTACTTACTTACTTACTTACTTACTTACTTACTTACTCACTCCATGAAGCAGAGCCCTTTTTCAGAAACTAACCGGTTTTTAGCTACTCAAGGAACTCCCCGCATGTTGTGGAACCCGAAGGTTCATTAACGCAGTCACAAGTGCCCACCATCTGTCCCTATCCCGAGTCAGCTCGATCCAGTCCATACTCCCACATCCCACTACATGAAGTTCTATCATAATATTATCCTCCTATCTAGGTCTGGGTCTCTCACGTGGCTTCTTTCCCTCAAGTTTCCCCACCAAACCCTGCATACGCCTCTTCTCTCCTCCATAAGCACTACATGCCCAGCCAATCTCATTCTTCTCGGTTTTATAACCCGAACAATAGTGGATGAGAAGGACAGATCATCAAGCTCTTTGTTATGTAGTTTTCTGCACTCCAAATTATTCTCCTCAGCACTCTATTCTCATACACTCTCAGCCTACATTCCTCCTCCATTGTGAGCGACCAAGTTTCACACACATGCAAGCAACCGACAAAGGGACAACATTACTTTCATAATGCAGAAAGGTAGTCGAAATAGCTTATTTAATAGTTGCGTGAAGGGAAAAACCAACTTGATGCCACTTATTTTATTATTTATTCAATACTCATTTATTACTCATTACTCAACATGTTTCGGCCGTTAATACGACCATCTTCAGGAGTCTG
>Ga0123357_10014766_pt1 | contig 10208 bp, 5 predicted proteins | sample TergutEmb28metaG_FD_89873 | JGI IMG/M metagenome (GOLD analysis project Ga0123357, IMG submission 89873) | Embiratermes neotenicus P4 segment gut microbial communities from Petit-Saut dam, French Guiana - Emb289 P4 | ecosystem: Host-associated > Arthropoda: Insects > Digestive system > Gut ... | reverse complement strand
TTGGGTCACGGCCGGGGAAAAAATTTTGGGTTAAAAACGAAAAAATCTTGCCTTCCCACCCCCCCCCCCCCATTTTTCAATACCTTGGGAGCAACACGCGGAAATACGAACATTTGCCTACTCCTGCTTATTGGTACCAGTCGACACAGGGTAATATCCCACATTCGCATTTAAAGTAAAAAAGGTGAATATGCCTTTATTCACGCCATGAAAGTGTCTTTATTTTCTACTACATGTTTCGGTCATACATGTTGAACACCAACAGATGAAATGCAGAAACAGAAGAAAAAATGTGCCAAAACAGAAAAATAAAAACCAAACGTATATAGTTGATGTGTTTGCGTGGACTGTATTTGCTAGTGATTCACCAACACGACAGGATGGCGATGTCCAAAAACGTATGTGAACTTGTACACGAACTTACGCACAGTTTTTAGTTTGAGATCCTTTATTGGTTAAATGATGGTATGAAGACACGATCTGCCCGTCTGTTTGTTTCTGGCGCAACAGCCCCCAGTGGGCCAGGGCCTCCTCAGTCACGAGATTTCTAGATCACACACGACGCATCACAGTCGGTAGGACTCCTCTGGACGCGTGATCAGCTCGTCGCAGAGACCTCTACCTGACAACACACAACACTCACAACAGACAGACATCCATGCCCGCCGATGTGATTCGAACCCACAATCTCAGCAGGCGAGCGGCCGCAGACCCACGCCTTAGACCGCGCGGCCACTGGTACCGGCGCCGGTCTGTTTACAGCAGTTTAAATACTTGCATCTTAACCGCACAGTGTCTGACATCGTTCCAAATACGTACTTGTTTCTTCACGTTCGTATCTAAAACCTATCGACTGCCATGGGTATCTGTTGTTTTATTACTTTCCGCTCCGCAGTCAATTCTTTGCGCCACATCAGACGCTATCTCAAGAGAAGCTGTGTTTTCGCTTTTCATCCTTCCACGCGTGTTTCTGCCTATACAAGCATTATTTTCCTCCACGCTGCCGAGACAAATATGACAGACTGTTACTAGAAAGGACAGACGTGACTCATACAGTGACAGGTTACAACATGCACGCAAACAACTTGCTGCCTACACCTGTGAAGAGACGAATCCTGTTCAGGACACTTCTCTCGATTCGAAATCACTCACTCACTGACTTGTTGATTCAAGGTAATACACTTTAGAGACGGTGAGTCATCTGCCTCTGTATAAATCTACCCCTCGCGTCGTGCCTGCTCGTGTTGCTTGTACTGCAGACAAGTCTGAAATGACAGCCTGTTTTAAACTTTTCAGTCAACTAAATAAACCGTTTTTTGACATTTAAAAACTTTCCTCTCGCTGTGCCTCTCGTGAGGGGGCAGGGGAAGTTACGCCCTCATAAGCAAGAAATCCTGTAGGTGTGTTCATACACATTTGCATACAAACACTATCAGCTGGTAACTTGGAGAACCTCTCCCAAACATTTCGGCCTTGATCCCTTCGAACTCAAAGCTTTGAATTATTAATTATACGAGGATCGGTCAGAAAATAAGTTTACAATACGTATATTTGTGTTCATTAAATTCAAGTCTAATAAAAACAATTCACATGTAATTGTACTTCCTTCCGACTACTTTCCCATACAGTCCCCACCACAAATGGGGCATTTACCACATCGTGAGGTCAGCTTTTCTGTTCCATCTTTATATCAGTCCACATATTGTGTTACCATCATTTTGTCGCGACTGTTTCCAAATTGCGGTCGGCTTTAAATGTGTGACCGCCAAGATTTTGCTTCAGGTCTGACAACAAATGACAATCAATCCATGACATATTCCCCGATATAACAGCAACCATGGTAGGTTCTTTAGTTACAAATTGTACGCCATGTAAACTTAGTTTCTGACCGATTTTCTTAAATTGAAATGTGTGGACTTATGTTACAAATTATTTCGTCAGTACCCAGGCGTAGATGGGGGATAATATTAAGATGGATCTTCAGGAAGTGGGATTTGGGGTATGGAATGGATCGAGCTGGCTCAGGATAGGGACAGGTGGCGGGCACTTGTGACTACGGTAATGAACTTTCGGGTTCCATAAAATGCGGGGAATTTCTTGACTAACTGAAAACCTGTTAGCTTCTAAAGAAGGTATAAATTTAATGTTTTCCATCCCTAAGTGTTATAACATATAAATACGTGTCACTCAATAACACAACACTTTATTTTATATACAATAAAAATACTATATTGTCAGGGCGACATGTTTCAACTTTTATTAGGCCATCTTCAGGCCCTCTGGAAAAATAGATCCAAGAGCTCTCTATATTGCAATGCATTGTGGGATCCCAAATGCATTTGGAATCCCACAATGCACAAACAACGTACATGATGTCTCTTTTATCGATTCACCAAGCACAGCAGAATTATCACACATAAAGCCTGTATCGGCCGAGCTATCCCGTGACAACTACGTTGAGCTGTGCAACGTAAATACAGACTGTATCAAGCACTCCTTAACCGATGATAATAATAATAATAAAGATGGTGATAGTGATAGAATGTATGTATGTAAATACAGTGACCTGCTACATTGTCGTTATTACTTTTCCTGTTCATATTATTTAGGCCTATATTGATATGTCTCAAATAATGTGACAAATTGTCACTATTACTGTAGCTTCATGCGGTTTACATAATGACCCAAGCGTTTTGGTCTGCATGTCGAAGAACTGAACAATGATACGGATCAGATAAAGGTTATGCTACAGTCGCTTTCATGATTGTAATAATTTTGCCGCTGGCGACAAAACGGTACACTCAGCTTCTACAGATTATTCAACTTTCCTTTTTGTTACAGGCCCTACTTCACATTCGAATGCTTCAACAATACAACAGAACGACAAAAATCACAACCCTTGGCAGAGAACAAGTTTTCCGTGAACACATCTACCCAGTGAATATTATTCACGCATTGATCCATTCACGTCTGCGTTATGGCGATAAATGGTATTTTGGTAGTGGAGATGATGTTTCCCCATCTATCCAGACATTAATGAAGTCTAATGGGCCCACCTTACAGCTTACTTCTGCTTGATATGTATGTTACATTTATACAATCACATATAACTGTACATGCAGGTTGTTTGTTTCGCTGAGTACGACAAAAATCTGTAAACTTACCTTTCTTGTTAACACTGTTGTGATTTGAGGCACCATTTGCAAAGGCAAGCCAGGAGACATACAGCAGTACAAACAGCACTGCAAACACCTTCATCATTCTGTTAGAAATACGTATCTCACTTTTGTAACGCGCAATTTAAGCGTCAAGAAATGCACCCTGTTTTACAGATGAGTTCAACGCACTATTTCTCAGTCATCACTTTTATTTTTCGAACACCCCGTAAGCGATCAACACGTGGTACTTGCACACACAACACAACAAGCTCACTCACCTTGCGGCGAGCGTCACATCAGTGGTAGAAGAAAACCGCGCCACAAGCAGTCTCGGCGGCAAGGGCCATTGTTAGAGCCACCTACTGGGATCCTCAATAACTATTACCTACTCTTCGCAGCCTCTGCCATCTGTTGCTACGAATTAAAACTGCAAGCACAAGCACAAAACTTTCACTTACGTATTAACATCGGGTACCGACCTATGCGTGCGATAAGCTGGCCCGTCTAAGCTCGCGACGATATGACAGAATTTTGATGTGCTATAAACAGCGGAGATCTTTAACGATTATTGACCTGACTTAAAAGTGAGAATTATCAAATGCTAATTAACGAAATTAACATGTAGTCTCAATAAAATCTTCGGAGGGCTTTTTATAAACATGAAAACGTCCTTTACGACTTTATGGAAATTAGGTTTTATTGTGGTTAAATAAACCTGGAAATCGGAAATGTCCTACATCTATCGAGGGAAGCTTTCTCTATCGAATTTTAACAAAACAGTGATAAGTTTACGTGGTTCGTAGAGAAGTCCATTATCGTAGGTAAACCACACTTCATTATGGAATGAATTTTGCTGAAAATCGGAAATGCCCTACAAATTGTAGCGATTCTGTAATGTCGGCTTCTACATAAGAAAAATATTTCTAATGACTCAGTCGATTATGTTATGTCGAAGATGGAGAAATATGACGTCCACATAATACACTATTTTTAAATTAAAAAAAAAAAAGGTTAAAATTCAAAAGCATTTACAACAGATTATGCTGACACCGAGTTAAAATTTTGGCTGCGATTTGACTGTAGGGCAAGGCTATTTGGATGTGTGTCGAGCTATGAAATTCTGCAGGAATTACCTTCATATATTGGCAGGTTTTGAAAGTAGAAAAGAGCGAAATACTTCCTCCGTGATCCGAAAAAAACGCAACTTGAATTCAGTTTGTACGCCTATTTTAATTGCTGTGTTAAAGTGAACACTCTGTACATTCACGTTTGTCATTGATTATCTCAAATTATATGCAGCATTCTTGTCTTATGTGTATCGTATAAAATTTTGAACAGGCACTGCACAAGAAAGAACGATGTCAACGCATTTAAAATACCATGATACTTGCCAAAAGGCAATTAAGTTTCATTCTTTTATATATTCTGTTCACATTTGGCGCGGGGGGTGGGGGGGGGGGTACTTTTTAGACGAAGGATACGAACAAGGGCGTTAGTTGAGAAGCGGGTGGGTATTTGTAAAACAGATCACGTTCAACAGTAATAGATCTTCCATCGCGGTTGCATAACAATAAGAGACTGGAGAAGTATTACATTTCAAGAAAATGGATAAAATACAGAGAAGAAGGGAGAAAATTGTTGTAAGCAGTACTGTTACTCCTTCGTAACAGACTGTATTTTTTTTTTGTGTAATATGAAAATAATTTCAAACCAAGATATTTAAATACAATTTCTCGCATCATGTACTACACGCCCATATTTTTCGTTGTAATAATTATTGTTAAATATATTTAATGAGAAAATAAAAACAGGATCAGGACGGAACTGCAGTTCCGTCCTGATCCTGCTCGCAAGCTGTCAGCAAACCTGTATGACATATGCCATTGCTGTGTGTACAGTGAAAAGCTCCTGATGATGTACAGAGGAACGGTCCAAAACATGTAGAGTTTTATTCCAAAAATAAATTTGAGAAATTAGTGCATCTATTTTGCTTTATTATAAGAATTTATCACGACGCACCGTCACCTGAACCTCAGATGCACTGTACAGTTACAGCTTGCGAGCAGGATCAGGACGATTCCGTCCTGATCCTGCTCGCAAGCTGTCAGCAAACCTGTATGACATATACCATTGCTGTGTGTACAGTGAAAAACTTCTGGTGATGGACACAGGAACTGATCAAAACATGTAGATTTTTATTCCAAAAATAAATTTGAGAAATTAGTGTATCTAGTTGGTTTTATTATAAGAATTTATCACGACGCACCGTCACCTGAACCTCAGAAGCACTGTACAGTTACAGCTTGCGAGCAGGATCAGGACGATTCCGTCCTGATCCTGCTCGCAAGCTGTCAGCAAACCTGTACGACATATACCATTGCTGTGTGTACAGTGAAAAACTTCTGGTGATGGACAGAGGAACTGTCCGAAACATGTAGATTTTTATTCCAAAAATTAATTTGAGAAACAAATGCATCTAGTTTGCTTTATTATAAGAATTTATCACGACGTACCGTCACCTGAACCTCAGATGCACTGTACAGCAGTTATAAGGCAACACTGAGGCGTTTTCGAATAACTATCGTTGCCGTGGAAAAACAATAAGCATTACATATTCTGAGTGTGTGCTTTTATTCTTAGTCATGCAGCATGCATAGAGCATGCGCCGTATTATATTGTCATCGGTAGCTTGTCTGGCTTCATTTATTTTCCACATTATCTCACAAACGACACGATATTTGAGAAAAGTTATTGAACATAAATACGTGTTTTGAGTTTGTCTCCAACTTTGTCTGAAACATTTCCCATTCTAAGAAGAACTCAGTGAGATATTATCACAAATGTACGTAGGTCTTATCAGATTTTAATGAAGCTTGAATTTTCTCGACCAATTTTGGAAAGTACTCAAATATAGAACTTCAAGAAAATGTCCAGTGGGAGCCGACTTGTTCCATGCAGACGGAAGGATGGTCGGACAGACAGACATGACAACGCTACTAGTCGCTTTTCGTACTTTTGCGAACGGGCCTTAAACGATTACTTCAGTAAACATAATTAAATTTTCTTCTTTACATGGTAAAGGTAAAGCAGTCCCATTACAGGCCTGGAGTGGCTCAGAGGGTTCCAGGAAGTTACGGTTCCCAGATTTCATAACAACGGCACAGGACGGTGGTAAGGTTGTCAGCCTTACGCACCGGCCGCCTTTATCCCCAGGAAATGCTCCTGGTACTCATTTCTGTTAGAGACTGAGTAGACCCCAGGGCCATAATGCGATCGGAAGGGTTTTATGTCAATGACATCAGCTGGGACCGAACCAGCGACCTTCCGATTTGTAGCACAGCACTTTAACCACTGTGCCACCACGGTCCCCCATTACTTCTATAAACATAATTAAATTTTCGTCTTTACAAGAAGGGGCAATATTTTCTCTGCTGTAGGAACTTAATTTTGTGCTTCTAAGGGATAAACATAGTAGGATAATGGCAATATAAAACGGACAAATAAGAAAAGAGACATGTAGTTTTTAGAATTTTTTTACTAAAGAAACATGTTTTATATTATCCATAACGAACACACACGGACAGTATGTTGTTTCCATAGCTCAAATTTAAGAACGTGATGTAAGCTTCTGTTCCAATTCAGTGTACTTCATTGTTTCCTTTTCTCTGTTTACTGATAGCAGCTGCAAGTGCATTACACCACAAAAAAGTCAAATTCCAGCTGCCACACAGAATGGTTGCACTAAAGGCAATTGAGACCTTTATCTTCTTCGGCATTTTGAGATTAAGGGGTTTTTGTCACGGATATTTGCGTCGACTGTTCTGATATAACATGGAATTGCGGCTACGCAGCACACATTTTAAACCATATTGTTTATTCCTCTCCCTGCAGCGCTGTCTGTATTGACAAGATTTTGGTCGATATGAGTCTCAGAATAATTCGCCTCCTTGTAAGGAAATCGTGCAGTTAGTTGTGGTTATTGTAAGGGCCTGCCACTTGCAAAATGTAATAACGATTTGACATTTTGCTCACAGAATAACCTGACTGGGTATCCAGGCATTATTCTGCAATACGAATTTCTCCTATGGTGAAATTATTATTATTATTATTATTATTATTAAAACAATGTTGTTCTGAACAGAATACGACTAGAAGAGAAATTGACTAAACGTAAAACTCGCAAGACTAGCGTCTGTCGCCAATGGAGTCAATATGAATAAAAACTAACAAGTTCACTTTAATTATCACACCAACTAATGCACTTACATAAAATTTCACATTAAAACATTTAAAATCGCTCCAACATGTTTCGATCCTAAGATAATCCTCAGGGAGCTACGTTGTTCCTTGCTAAAGTCATTTTAAAAACACTCATTAATTAATTCCCTTATATTGATAGGATGCTGTGGCAGCATGTCTTGTTGTGTAAGGGTACGTTGTTGACAATGCGCCTCACTATGGTGTGCGTAGTGTGTTACTTTGCGAGAGACCTAACAAGATTTAGTACCTGTGATATGGTTCTACGAATTCTGTTGAGGTTGTTCTTAACCTTAAAACAAGACAGGCAATGTACAGTACGTATAACGTAACAATTGGGCTCCTGCGTGCAACCATTGTTGCAGTAGAAAAGCAGTATTACATATTCTGAGTGTGTGTGTCTGTAACCGTAGGCATCCAACATGCAATGCGCATGCGCCATTTTGTCATCTGTGTCCTCAAGAAGGACTCTGCACCATGGAGTAAGTAAGTAAGTCTATAAATTTTTAACAGTTCGTGTTGTTTTGAAATTATCTTGTTAATGTCTCCTTAAACTTCTGAATCTGGATTAGGTGTGTCAGGTTATATCAATGTACTTTAAGCTAACGAACGTTCACACACGTATCTTACATTCTTCTGGTCAACCTTGTGTAAATTATTCAAATAATTTCTTATTAAACGCCACTTATTTGTGATTTTATCTGCAATTTCGTAATTTTTTAATTCGTGTTACAAGCATCCTTAGCAAAACACATTTTCATTGTCCCCATTTAAAACCTCCATTCTGGTGACATTACGAAATAAAAAAAAAATTGACGTCCTAAATCACGAGTGGAAAGTCACTCTCAGCGTTAGATTGATTTTACGACGTGCTGAAACAGATTCTTACGTCACATTCCTTTATTTACAGAAGTTGAGCCATAGCCCATTCCTCTACGGGATTTGTATAAAGGGACAGTACTGTCCATTAGGGGGGAAGTCGTAAGCCACATAATTAGGAAGTTAATATCATAAAATTTACATGCATGTGTCAACCAACCACAATTTCGACTGTCACAAAACTTGGCGCACAGGCATATCCTTTGTACACTCTAACGTTCTTAAGGCGATTTTCATGTCAATATGTTGTAAAAGAAACTCCTAAAAGACATCGTAAAGAACCATCCTTTAGATAAATAATATTAAAATATGTTTTTCAGTAAATTACTTTAGTAAATAAGCGAGCAGATACAGATATCCTGAGCTACACTTCGCCAAATTTGGTAAAGGTTGAACTCGCAGCTGCTTAAAAAAATGCACCTCAATTTGACAATATTAACTTTGTGAAGACATGGGAATATAACCTCTCCTAAGTTCAGGCGGCCATGAAGGAATAGAAAGGTAGGGTATATAACATCTTGTCGGTGCAATGCAGGGTTAAACACAGTCAAACATTGCGGTCTTGGTGTATTTGGTATGTATGTGTTGTCAGTGATATGCATGTGAATGATATGGGTAAGAAGGGGATGTATGCAACTTTCTACAATTACAGTTACACCGCAAACACAAGGATATCATATCTTTCCCACGTAAATGTATCTCTTTATCTTAACTGTGTCCATCAAAATATTCTGTTTTACATCCCAGTGATACAAAGTCTATGTGGGAATCAAGCACTAGTACAATAGTATATAAAGCTATATTCATATATGGCCTACTCTGATCATTAGATTACGATAATATTATTCTTAACACGCAATGATCGAAGATGGCCATGTATGGACACATTCGAGTGGATATGTGTATAAGCATTCATCAACACTTAAAATCTTACTTCATTTTTTAACATTTCCTTTTTTTTGCGGTTTAAAGAGATCCGCAGTTTGAATTTACGGAATGGAAAGATATAATTACTTTCATATCTTTTTCTTAGAAAAAGCAACAGTGCAACGTTCTTAAACATGAGGAAAAGTTGGCTATTTTTTTTTCTCTGCATACAGTAAAAAACAGTACGAAATCGCCTACTCGAAATTCTCTTGTGTATCATACATGCAAGAACATTTCGCCAGAAATTATACTTAGACCACATTACAACTTTGGCGCTTGCATATCCACGAAACCGAAACCCCAGGCTCTAGTCTGAGAAGTTCCTGAAAACAAATATGTTTGTACGGAGAATCGCATCGTGGCAATAAGATTAGGCTATTTGCTTCCCTGTGTCTACAGCGCACCGCCTGGATCTGCACTTCGGGACAGCAACCAGCACAGGATCATCACCCGCCCTGTCTTTGCGAACTTAAATGAATTAGATGATAAAGTGTCGACAGATTCTTCAGAAGTAGTGTCACGAAAACACGCAGGAACTTATCTCAGTAATTAACCAACTTGATGCACAAAATTTTTGTTTTTATTTCAGTTTATTTCATGCCTCTACATGTTTCGAGCACAAGTGCTTGAAACATGTAGAGGTATGAAATAAACTTATTGTAAAACAAAAATTTTGTGCATCAAGTTGGTTAATTACTGAGATAAATATACTGAAATGCACGGTCAGCAACACGTCAAAAAAAAAACATAGGAACTGTTTTACAATCGATTATACTATATTAAACACCTTATGTTTATGGGACCGTGCATCATCTTTATAGTTGAGTAAAGAGAAAACCAACTTGATGCCACTTATTTTATTACTTATTCAATTCTCATTCAATGCTCAACATGTTTCGGCCGTTAATACGACCATCTTCAGGAGTCTGCGACTAACTGGTTGTTATTTCATGGGTGGTATCTGGTTTGGTGTGTGTTGGCGTTCCG
>Ga0123357_10014765_pt1 | contig 10208 bp, 9 predicted proteins | sample TergutEmb28metaG_FD_89873 | JGI IMG/M metagenome (GOLD analysis project Ga0123357, IMG submission 89873) | Embiratermes neotenicus P4 segment gut microbial communities from Petit-Saut dam, French Guiana - Emb289 P4 | ecosystem: Host-associated > Arthropoda: Insects > Digestive system > Gut ... | reverse complement strand
TGGTCACGCTCGAAGAAAAGTGATCCAAAATGGATCAGTTTGCTAAGGCAAAAATGATCCACAATGAAAAAAATTGGGTCTATCGCTCAAAGATAACAGATCCAGACGCAACATACAGATTGAAGCCAATTCAAATCTGTTTTTTTATTGCCAAAAAAGAAAAACATTTTCTCAAACTGTCAAAGATCTAAGCACCACACCAAGATCGAGAGTGAAGAGAAAATGTTTTACATACATATTCTAACCCATCCTGGAAGAATTGAAAACAAAGGAACCCATGAATATAAAATACTGACAGACCAGCAGGAGCAGGCATACCTGGACGAAGGGTTGGCAGTCCGGGAGCATGACTACAAACTGCAATGCGGGGAAGCCAGCATCGAAGTGCGCTGCCCGGAAATAGCGGAAATGGGAAGCACAGACGGAGCCAAGTATTTGATCCTTCCGGAGTTTCTGCTCCCCGGTCGCCCATATCCGATATACGTGTACGTATACGCCATAGAGACATACTGCACAAACCCGGGGATGAGCCAGAGGGAAGCGGCAACAAGGACACGCGAGCGATTCGGGCTGGAGACATTCAGCCATACAACGCTTGGCAGGGCGATGAAAAAGCTGGAGCGGCAAATAGAAGAATATGAAAGCGCACCGCCAATCGAAGGAACCAGAAATGAAGCCGCAAGCGAAGCCAGCAGAGAATTTCCAAGCGTGGGGCAAACAAAAGACAGAAAGGCCGCGGTGGCATCCTATCTAATGAAAGCAGCCGCGGATGACAATTCCCTTGAGCAAGAAACCGCCGAGGCACACAAAAATCCGAACTATAAGAGGCCGCCGTATACAGGGGCGTTCATCGACGCGTGCCACGCCATCGCCAGGCAAGTATTTTTAAGCTGCCGCCGCCTTTTGCTATAAAAACATGGAGCTGCACCAACAACCGGGTTTATGCTTTATTCATGAAAGGGGTGGCAAAAATGCCAGCACAAATGAACGAGGCATGTACCATAAATATACGTCAGCTCATAAAAAACCCGGCGCTGACACTGGGCATGTCGCAAAAAGATGTAGGCAAGTACAAAAATGTGGCCGCCGCGTACGGGAATGTAGCGCCGGTCATAGTTTCCTCGCCCGTAAATGGCGGATACCTCATCCTAACCGGAAGCGCCAGGGTGGAGGCGTGCGCCCAAACAGGGTACGGCGAGATACCCGCTGTAATGTCGCGCGCCTGTGACGGCGCGGGGCAGTTAAAATTGTCCCTGATGATGTCGGCGATACGCGACGAGACAAGCGCCCTAAGCGAAGGCGCGCTAATCAACCGGCTGGTTAACGAATACGGGGTTACACCGCGTGAATTGGTTAACCTGTTGGGCAAGTCAAAGGCGTGGGTATCTAAACGGCTGACGCTGGATCAAAACCTGTCTGAAACAGTTAAAAAAATGGTAACGGACGGCACGCTGTACCCGCGTTCCGCGGAAGAAGTCGCGAAGCTGCCGATGGACGCGCAGGCTGAGTTTGCAGCCAATGCCGTTAATTGCGGGCTTAACAAAACCGAGATTGGGCTTCTGGTAGCAGGTTACAGAAACACCTATTCCAGCGCGGTGCGGGACAAAATAATAAAATCGCCATTGGAAGCGCTTTCGAAACTTGGGGAGCGAATAAAGAAGAGGCCGGCGGCAGGCGCTGGTTTAAACGGGCCTGGCCGGAAACTGGGCAGTGCCGCCAATTATGCGTCCCAGATGGTACTCAAGGCTGTTAATATGGCCGAAAACGCTGATGAAGAAGCACAACGCGCCGCCGGGGAGCAGCTATGCCGGCTGAGGGACATAACCGCGGAAACTGTTATGACGCTCAACAGGCTATTAGCGGATGTTTCCCCGGGGAAACAGGTAGGTGAACTGGCGTGGTAATCGATACCGCATTATACGCAAAAATCCGGAAATATAAGAACAACGGCGTTTCTATGAGGCAAGCGGCGCAAGAATTAGGCATATCCAGAAATACAATCAAACGTTACTGGTACGGCGGACACACACCTGGCGAGCGCAAAGCCTATCCGCCGGTAAATGACAGCCCTGAGAAACTGGCGGTAATGGATGCGCTAAAGAAGTACTTCGAGGATAACAAAGAGCTTTCCAGGGGCAAACAGACAGTGAACGCCCAAACCGCCTGGAAGGCGCTCAGGGACACTTACCATGTCGGCGAATCCACCGTACGCCGGTATGTACAAGAATTAAAACAGCAGGATCCCCAAGCTTTTATACCCCTGGATTTTGAGCCGGGTGAAGTGATCCAGTTCGATTGGTGCGAAGTAAAGATTTGCCTTAAGGGGCATCTGTGGAAGGCGCCGGTTTTCTGTGCGGTACTGCCTTATAGTTATGATGTTTTCGCTATGATCCTGCCGAATTCCCAATGGTCATGCTTCCTGGCGGGCCATGTTGCCGCCTTTGAGCATTTCCAAGGCGTAACGGAGCGGGCGTTTTACGACAACCTCAAATCCGCCGTACTTGAGGATTACGGTAAAAACGCCGTTAAACAAGAACGCTTTAAGCTGCTTGAGGCGCACTACGGCTTTGAGGCCGTATTCATGAACAAAGCTTCCGGGAACGAGAAGGGCGCCGTTGAAAATCTGTGCGGCGCAATAAGGCAAATAGCTTTTACCCCTATCCCCAAAGGCGATTCGCTTCAGGAGATTCAAAAAGAGGTAACAAGGCGGTGTCTGGAGTACCGTATGTATCACAAAATTAAGGATCGCCCAAGGCCTATACTGGAAATGTCGCGGGAAGAACGCCCCTGTCTCCACCCGCTCCCAACGAAATCTTACGAAGCCTGCGAGACAGTTGAAGCTGTCGTGGGAAGCGATCTGACATTCCGGTACGACGCGGTGAAGTACTCGCTGCCTCTCGAATACGCTGGCCGGACAGTTACGCTGCGCGTTTTTCCGTACAATATTGAGGCATGGTATAAAGGTGTTCTTGCTTACCGCCATATAAGATCGTTCGTTAAGAGCGAAAACCAGTATATCCCGGAGCATTACCTGCCGCTATTGGAAATGAGACCCCGTGCTATGCGCAATGCCGCGCCGCTTAAATTCGGGCTACTGCCGCCCGAACTTGAAAAATTCAGAAGCAAATGTACGGCAAAAGATAAGTTTGAACAGCTTGCCAATATCCTGCTGCTTGCCCGTGATACAGACGCGAGCCTGCTGCTTGCCGCCGTTGATTATGCCAATAAAACCGGCGTCCCGTCATTAAGCAAAGTTAAACTCTACCTGGAAACGATAAAAACGCCGGATAATACCATAGTTGCCGATCCGGTTATTGTCCAGCATCAGGAATTGGATCAATACGATGTTTTATTAGGAATGGAGGGTGATATAGATGACTGGTGTTCAGGCGGACATTTCGAAGATCGCCAATGATCTTAAACTCTCCGTTTTTGCCAACTATAACGAATATATTAAGACAGGACAGCCTTTTGAGGAAAATCTTTTATACCTGCTCAGGCAACAGGCCGTCGAAGCTGAAAATGCCAGTGTTAACCGTAAAATCAGGTATTCGGGTTTTCCGGTAGTCAAAAAATTGGCCGTGTTTGAAAGATCCCCGGAGCGTTTCCCGTATTTAAATATCAGTGAATTTGAAGAACTGGCAACTTGCCAGTTCATTGAGGAAAAAGCGGATGTGGCGGCAATCGGGCCTTCCGGACGTGGCAAAACCCACGCGGCCCTCGCCATCGGTTATGAGGCGATCAAACACGGGTATAGCGTCAAGTTTAAACGCGCTGCGGATCTTGTCAGCGAAATGAGCGAAGCCAAATCCGAAAAGTCGCTTTCCTCTTATACAAAAATCCTTAACAGATGTAAACTGCTTATTTTGGATGAAATCGGTTTTTTGCCCTATGACTTAGCCGCATCCAGCTTTTTGTTTCAAATAATTAGCGCCCGGTATGAAACCGCAAGTACCTTCTATACTTCTAATTATGAGTTTTCTAAATGGTCACAGTTTATTCAGGACAAAGGCATCGTTACCGCGATTGTTGACCGCATCGCTCACCACTCCATTGTCCTTAACATGAATGGTCCGATGGCTTGGCGCCTTGACCACGCCCGTTCCAGAGCCAATGGGCTGCTTATTGAATAATTAAACCTCCCGCAGGCTCTGATAGCTGTTGCACTGCTGCTTTCAACTCATATTTACTTCAAAACCTTGGGGCTCTGCCCCAAACCCCGGAGTTTTTTAAGGGTGTTTTTAGTTACCGCGTCCTATAGTTAACGCGCTGTAAGAATTTTGCCGTTATATCGACAAACCTTTCAGCGCGTTCACCCTTTCGGGTCGCTCTCCAGCGTTGCCCGACATTACTAATGTTTTCCAGTTCTGGAATAGGCTATTCATTCTTTTCCTCCTTGTTTTCATTACTTTTCATTACAACACGACATACTGTATGTCGTGTTTTTTGCGTGTATTTCTTTTTTTATATCTAAGCTTATATTTTCTTTCGGTTTCTTTACGGTCTATTCCTGTTTACCCAAAAGATTTAATATTTCTATATGTTTCACTTCATAAACATCGGTTTCCCCTCTTCTCTTTTTATTTTTCCTTTTTACTATAATTTCCTTGCCTCCATACCCTCATTTTGCCTGCGTTTCTATTGTGGATCACTTTTGATGAGCACTGATTTCACTTTTGCAATTTTTCCCGGATCACTATTCGTTGAGCGTGACCAGACATACGACTGCAATGAGTTAGAACAAATGCTCATTAAACTCACGAAAGGCAACGGCTTGCGCCCCCATGTAATAGAGCGGAATAAGAATACAGAGAATTGACAAGCATTACCACATGCCTTATAGGCGCATGTGGGTTTTGTTTTCTTGTATGTTTATTGACAAAGCATGTATATATGAAGTACAATTTGTACATAAAAGTACATAAAAAGTACAATACATAAGGGAGGGCGTTAATACGGCGCTCACACCAAGGCAGCGATACTACGGAGGCGCGCAATGGAGTTAGACAGAAAAATTTATCGTTTGCATACCAAGGAACTAAATAATAAATCAAATAAGTGCGTTTATGATCTCTTTCAATGGAAAAGGGTGGACGTTAAGCTGACCAATCATTCCACAGGCGAAGTCTTAACCGACATGAAAGACTTGGAGTTTCCGGCAGGCTATTCCCAAAGCGCTTGCGATATAATTGCAAGTAAATTCTTCCGCAAGAAAGGCGTACCCAACGAGCGCGGTTACGAATATTCAATGCGGCAGCTGGTACACCGTATGGTTAATTTTTGGGTGGAAGCGCTGTATGATGAGGCTGTTGTATCGGAGGAACAAAAACAGAGCGTCTACGATGAATTGGCATACATGATGCTGGCGCAAATCTGGGCGCCGAACAGCCCGCAGTTTTTTAACACCGGCCTGAAATTGGCATACGGCATTGAAGGGACGCAGCAAGGCCATTTTTATTACGATGAGAAAAACAAGAGCGTCGCCGCGTCCGCCGACGCCTACACGCGCACGCAAGGCTCGGCGTGTTTCATATTGGGCGTTGAAGATTCATTGATAGGGAAGAAGTCGCTTACGGATCAGCTAACCACGGAAACGCTTTTATTCAAATACGGTTCGGGCGCCGGCTCTAACTGGTCAGCGATCCGGGCGAAAAATGAAATGCTGTCCGGCGGCGGTAAATCGTCCGGCTTATTGAGCTTCCTCAAAGTGTCGGACCGTAACGCCGGTGCGATAAAATCCGGAGGCACGACGCGCAGGGCCGCTAAAATGAATATCCTCAATTTAGGGCATCCGGAGATATTGGACTTTATCACTTGGAAAGCTTGTGAAGAAAAAAAGGCAAAAGCCCTTGGGGAGATGGGCTATGCTACGGACATTGACGGCGAGGCTTACGAAACAGTATCCGGACAAAACGCAAATAACTCGATCCGCGTACCTGACGCTTTTATGGAACAGCTGGATCAACCCGGCGCGATGTGGGAGCTTACCGGGCGCGTTGACGAAAATGCGGACAGCAAAATCCCCGTGTCCGTTATCTGGGACAAAACAGCGGAATCGGCTTGGGCCTGCGGTGATCCGGGCATTCAATTTGACGACACAATAAATGCCTGGCATACATGCCCATATGGTGAAGACGGGGTACTCGGCGGCCGTAACCGGATCAACGCCTCCAACCCCTGCTCCGAATACATGTTTCTGGAGGATACCGCTTGCAACCTTGCGAGTATAAATATCCTGAAGTTTTATGACATGGAAATGGATACATTCGATGTAGACGCATATTTACATACCATCTTTCTGATACAGCTGGCGTTGGAAGCTACAATCCACTGGGGGCAATTCCCGACCGAAGACATAGCGCGGCGCTCTTACCTTTTTCGCGCTACAGGGCTAGGGCTTACTAACCTGGGAACACTATTTATGTGTATGGGCTTGCCTTATGATTCGGACGAAGCGCGTAGTATAGGGGCATCTTTGTGTAGCTTGATGACAGGATATTCGTACTATACTTCCGCTTTGATAGCTGAAAAGGCAGGCCCATTCCCTTGTTATGAAATCAATAAACAGGCCATGAAGCGCGTAATACATAACCACGCGCGGGCAGCGTCAAGCACAGGCGCAGGGAGTTTTAAGGATTTATCTTATGAGCCGGTTTGCATAGACACTGAAATAATCGGGGCATTGGGTTACGATGCTATTTTAGAACAACTGCATGAAGTGTGGGCTGACGCAATAGCCGCGGGAGAACGGCACGGATACCGCAACGCCCAAGTTACCGCTCTTGCGCCGACCGGGACTATCGCGTTTGCCATGGATTGTGCGACTACATCCTCCGAACCATTTTTCAGTCATGTTGCGTATAAGAAATTAGTGGGCGGCAATTACATGGCAATCATTAACCCGGCGATACCGGCCGCTTTAAATTGGTTAGGGTACAGCAAAAAACAGATCGCGGATATAACGGATTATGTAATGCAAAAAAATGATAAAGGCGAAGTGCGGGACGGGAAGATCGAGGGGGCGCCGCATCTCGTCAAGGAGCATTACGAAGTATTTGATACGGCAAACAAATGCGGAACCGGCAGCCGCGTTATATCTCCGGCCGGGCACGTTAAGATGATGGGGGCCTTGACGCCGCACATAACCGGCGCAATCAGTAAGACAGTTAACCTGGACAGCGAAGCGAACGTTGACGACGTCAAGAATATTTATAAACATGCCTGGCGGCTGGGAATCAAGGCAATCACTGTTTATCGTGACGGCTGCAAGAGCGCGCAGCCGCTTAACTCACGCAAGGCGGCGGACGGGGACGATCCGCGGCGCTTAGAGTTGCGGCGTATCAAGCCTTTAGGCATACGTAGCGCAAGGGTGCATGAAGCTGAGATAAACGGAATGAAGCTGTACATTACGGTATCGTTCTATGATGACGGGCGGGTAGGGGAGATATATGTCACGGCAGGCCGTCAGGGGTCGTTGATTAAGGGGCTTCTGGACAGCCTGTCAACCACTGTTTCAAAAATGCTTCAATACGGCGTTCCAGCGGCGGAAATCGCAAGGATATACCGCAACCAAAAATATGAGCCTAATGGTATAGTGATCGGCCATCCCTATATTAAATTCGTGGATTCCATATCCGATCTCATCAGTAAGATTATTGACATCGAGAGGGGCGATTTCAGCTATTGTCAGGTCAAGCCCGACGGTTACGTTACGCTGCCGCCTGATGATCAATTAACAGACCCCGCACGCAGCCGGTTTAACAACGGGGATTATATATATGGCGGGACATGCCCAAATTGCAATGATAATAAAATGGTCAAAAATGGGACGTGCTATGTATGTTCCGTATGTGGCACTACGACAGGTTGCAGCTGAAAGGGGTTGCTTTAAGATCGCGGTTCCCTTTAACAAAGACCATATAAAACGCCTGCCTGGGTATTCCGCATTAAATGGGATACTCAAGCAGGCGCTTATTTTTCGCTCGCTGGCGTGTTTATATTCGTGCCCCGTGTTATAATCTATCAATGTAACTTTGGGTAATAAGGCAGACAGATTTAAGTGATAAGTTGATCGAGTAAATACGGGGAGAGATATTTACATGAATCAAAATATTTATGGTTCAACTGCTTGCTATTTATTAAAAGATGATAAAATATTATTTATTAAGTTTAATGAAAAATGGGGACAAATTTATGCACCACCCGGCGGTAAAATGGATGGTCTAGAAACACCAACCGAGTGTATCATCAGAGAATTTCGAGAAGAAACTGGTTTAGAACTGATAAATCCAAAATTGAAAGGAATTTCATATTGGCATAAAAAAGATTCTGGAATTATTTTTGTTTATGTCGCAAAAGAGTTTTGTGGTGAAATTGAAGAGAGTCAGGAAGGCAGACTGTTTTGGCTTACGAAAGAAGAATCAATGGGTGTAAAGCAATTTCCAATGAATGAACTATTTTTTACATATTTATTTGAAAAGGGAATTTTTGAGGGAAAATTCTTTTACGATGAAAACGATATGGTTCTTCCTGAAAAAGTAATATCATACTCAATGAAAAAAATATAAATCTTTGCAACTTAAACTCCTAAGTCGAACAAAAATTATCTTACCTCTTAGAGTAGAAAAAAACCGCACTTTTACCTCGTTTACAGGCTTAGAGTATAAATCGGTCAAAATGTTGGCGGTACCCCTTAAAGGCATTTATTACGGCAGAAAATTAAAAACCTTCCGGAAAATCGGCAAAATCCGGAAGGTTTTAGTCGTCAGGCCTACTGCTGCCAAGGAGATCAGCCAGACAACTATGTACGGTTTATTCTATCAACTGGCTTGGCAGAAGTAAAGCTTCCGTATATCGGGCAAAATTGCGGTTTTATCCTGCTGTGCATAGAAGACGTCCGCCTCTATAGGCGGCGCGATCCATACAGGTTTTCCTTCTTCGCCGAAAACCCAATCCACTGCGGCAGTGCCGCCCATGGATTCTGTGTCCAGTCAAATTTTCGCGCGTACTGTTCGTCTGTCTCTTCTTGCCCGCGGGCAAACCATGTGTCGTACCAGTCCGGGCCGGGATGAAATTCCTCCATGCGCGTCACAACAAAGCCAGCGTTTTGCATCGCGTTATATATATCCATGACACGCCACGCAAACTCAGTTATTTCACCTGTTTTTACGACTGAAACGAACGGCCCGGTATCCTCATATGGTTTATCAATGATAACATCCTTGCCGCTGTCGTCAAACGGACGGATAAACGGGTGCGTTTCAAACATGATGTATCTGCCGTCCGCTTTCAAAACCCGGTTGAAATTACCGTACATACGCGCCAAATCAGGAATCCAGACATGTACGCCGTTTGAAGTGTATACAAGATCATACTCGCCGCCATGGATACCGGAAAACTCCATGCTGTCCTGTCGGATAAATTCAATTTTCCAATTACGCTCACCGGCGACTTTTTCAGCGTTTGCCAGCTGCCGTTCGGAAATATCGCTTGAAGTGACCGCCGCGCCTAGCAAATGAAAAGCGAACACCGCGAAATTATCACCGCTGGACGGGACAAGGACGCGCTTTCCCCGTAAGTCAGGAAACGCCCTCCCAATCATTTTCCATATGGGCGGCGGAAAAGCCCATGTAGGGTCTTTTTGCAGCCTGTCAAGCTGGCTCCTCAAACCCCCGTAATATTCATCCGAACGGTTATTCCACCAATCCATTACCCCGTTGCTCATTATCGGCCCCCCATATAATCGGCGCCCCATTCGTGCAGCCAACGGCATATGAGGTCGTCCTTCCAGTACAGTTTCTTACTGTGTTTATTACCATACCGCCGCGCCAATTCGCGTAGTGGCATTTCACGGTTCATTCTCATGCCTGGCGTGGTTCCGTCGCGATACGCCTTGATGACCGCGTCCACCCCATCTGTTTTTAAATTACCCAACAGCCACCAATCGGTTGGTTCGGCGATGTTGGGATATACGTCGAAGCCGGCATTTACCGCTAAACAGGGCATATCCACGTTTACGTCAGGCGGTGAGTCTTCGCTTAGCATTGAATCGAGCAATATATATTCCGGTTGGCCGAGGCGGCTTATGTTAAAGCCGCGCTATTATGACGTCCGAAAGCCGTTTTAAATGTCCGGAAATAGACGAGAATATTGTCATAGGCAAAAATCGTCTATGAAGGGAAGAACATAAATGGTAGTGATATCCGACT
>Ga0123357_10014764_pt1 | contig 10208 bp, 9 predicted proteins | sample TergutEmb28metaG_FD_89873 | JGI IMG/M metagenome (GOLD analysis project Ga0123357, IMG submission 89873) | Embiratermes neotenicus P4 segment gut microbial communities from Petit-Saut dam, French Guiana - Emb289 P4 | ecosystem: Host-associated > Arthropoda: Insects > Digestive system > Gut ... | reverse complement strand
TCGTCGGCACAGGACATCCAGCTACGAGTTTGTCCCACTCTCCCAGCGGGCCTATTCTTCCACGCCGAGACACGATCGTGTATCGTTATGGTATCGATTTTGGAGGAGACATGGGCTTCCTAGCTTTGCGAGAACTACGCGGATCGACGGCGCGCATCGACCAGATCCTTGAACGCGACGGGTCTGTCATCGTGACGAACAACGGCAAGCCAGCCTATGTGATGCTTGACGTCGACGAAACCAATTTTGAAGATACCATCATTGACTTAAGGCGGGTGCGAGCCAAGCGGGCCGTCGCTCGGATGCAACGCACATCTGCCAAACTCGGCACAGACGCGCTCACCGCGGACGACATCAACGCGGAAATCGCGGCCGAACGAGCGGCCAGAAAGTGACTGACGATGACGCCAAGGGCGGCGAACACCGCGTCGTGCTCGACACCAATGTTCTAGTTTCCGCTCTGCTGGCACCCATCGGCAATCCCAACACAATCCTGCAGGCGATCCTTGACGGCAGTGTGACCATTATGTATTCCGCAACCATGATGGCCGAATACCGCAGCGTCTTGATCCGCCCGCGATTCGGATTCGACGCCCGCGATGTCGCGGACCTCTTGACCTTCATTGAGGCCTTCGGCGACTCTGTTGACCCAGACCCAAGCGACGACCCCTTGCCGGACGAAACCGACCGTCCCTTCTATGACATCACACGGCAATACGGCACCATTCTGGTGACAGGAAACACCAAGCACTTCCCGGGATTGGTTTCCCTGCTGACCCCAGCAGAGTATGTTGAGGCGCAACTCATCCGGAACTGAGGCCCCGCGCGGAGCGGTTCAGGTTTGGCTTGTGAACTGCGGCAGGCCGTAGACGGGGGCCGATCTGGCTGCTCCACGTGAGTCCGCATGGTGCCCCTTACGAACACCTCGCGCGGCATCTGCGCCCCGGCGTTATGCTGGAACGAATCAGGCGCCCGCGATGCGCCACAAATACAGAGGAGCAAACATGACATTCGAAGGCAAGGTGGGCATCGTCACGGGTGCTGGTTCAGGTATCGGCGAGGCCGTTGCGCGGGCGTTGGCGGCCGAGGGCGTCAAGGTTGTTGTCGGCGATTTCAACGCCACGGCCGGCCAGAAGGTGGCCGACGATATCGGCGGCGCGTTTTACAAGGTGGACGTCACCGACCCGGCACAGGTCAAGGCCATGGTCGATTTCGCCGTCGCCAAGTATGGGCGCCTGGACTACGCCGTCAACAACGCCGGCATTTCTGGCCCGCAGGACGCCATCACGAACATCGCCGAGGACGACTACCTGAAGCTCATCGCCGTCAACCAGCACAGCGTCTTCTACGGCATGAAGTATGAGATCCCCGAGATCTTGAAGACCAAGGGCGCCATCGTCAACACGTCGTCGATCCTTGGCCTGGTGGCCGAGCGTCTAGCCGTCTGCTACACCGCCGCCAAGCATGCCGTCGCCGGCATGACGAAAGCCGCGGCCGTCTACTACGCGCCCGAGGGCATCCGCATCAACTCGGTTCACCCTGGCTTCATAGACACACCCCTGCTGGCCGGCCTGCCGGACGAGGTCATGAACCCCATCGTCAACGCCCACCCGATCGGTCGCCTCGGCAAGGCCGAAGAGGTCGCGAACGTCGTGGTGTTCCTGCTGTCCGACAAGGCCAGCAACGTAGTCGGATCGCAGTACGTGGTGGACGGCGGATACACCTCCGTGTAGCGCCACCAAACGACAACCAAATCGGAGGCATCGTGCAAACGGTGCCCCCGACTGGCGTAACACACCTTTGGTCCAAAAAAGAGTGGGACAAACTCGCAGCGCGATCCGCTCAGCGTTCCAGATTCATCAAATCTGAGCATCTGGCTTCGAGTTTGTCCCACTCGTCCGAACCTTTTGGGGCCGCCCAGAACCGCCGATTCAGATCTGGCTGGTGGTGAACTGCGGCACGCCATAGACGGGGGCGATCTGGGTGTTCCAGGTGACGCAGAAAGCGTCCTTTGCGTCCCCGGCTGCCTGGTCGGCGTCGATAGCCTTCTGAGGTTCCGGCGAACACCCGGAACTTTGCTGAGCCCGACCCCAGTCGACGAACGCCTCGTCCGCGTTAAAAGACGCCTCCAACGCCGCCCGCAGCTGGGTCACAAGTTGAGTGCCATTGGGAATGTGGTCGACTGGCGTCGAACCAAGTGCCGCCATCAGGTCAACCCGATTCTGTGCCACCCACTGAATCTGGATAACTGCGTCCGGCAGATTCTGGCAGGCCATGATGTCTCGGCTAGGTTGATCGATGGACGTGCGCATCGCGGCTGACGAACTCAGAATGGCGACAAGGTATTGCACCTGGGCGTGCGCGGTGGCATCTGGCGCCGGCACGCCGTACGAACCTGCGCCTTGGCCGGCACCACCCGCACCCGCGCCCAAGAAATAGTTGTGGTCGATGCTGTGCTGTTCGCCGTTGATGACCACCAACGCCGGCGAGCGATAGACGCACACCTGCCCAGGCGGACCTTCGGCGCAGTATCCTCCGCCGGTGGAGGTGTCAACAGTTGTCAGCTCCTCTTGCCCTGCGCTGCCGTCCTTGAATGCCAAAGACGTCGGCGCCGAGGCAGACGTCCCACAAACCAACAACCACCCGCCGTCCCAGGTGGAAAGCGAAACTGGATAAGTGCCGGTCGGGCAGGCGGTGACGCCCGGAGTCTGATCGCCAAACCCGGCCGGGCCAGACGAAACCGTCCAAGCCTCGGACGCCACATAGTCGGTGGTGTGCGGGTAGTCCACATACACCAAACTGCCGCCAAGGTACCCCTGGATAGTGGCGCGATTGCTGAAAGTGACGGTGTAGCCGCCAGCAGTCCAATCAATCTGACGGGCTGCCCACCCCTGCGACGCGACAACCTCGTATTCCCCGTCACGGCTGCAAATCAGCATCGAACCGTCGGCGTATTTCGTCCAAGCAACAGGCGTCCCCCCGGACGGGCAGGAAGGCATATCAGCGGGTGCTTGCCACCCTTCGGGGTCGGGGACGTAACGGGTGATGCTCCGGCCGGTGACGATGCCGAGCATGCTGCCGTCGCGGGACACCACGGCGTAACCCGGCATCTGCCCGATCTGCTGGCCGGTTGCCAAACTGAACAGCGTCGTTTCGGGGCTCGCAGGGTCTTGGCTGGTGACGGCCACGGCATCGCCCAGGATGAACACCGCCGCGTCACTGACTGCTCCATGCTCCGCGTCGCTGGGCATCATGGCAGACCATTGAACCTGGCCTGTGGTGTAGTCGACGGCCACAACCTCGCCGCTACCACCCGCCACGACCACGGTATTCCCGGCGGCAGCCGCGTTCAGGTAGCTACCTTCACTACCCGCCAGGAAATGTTGCAACCGTAGCGTGACGTCCCATGACGCACCGTCGATCACACCGAGTGTACCCATCTCGAAAGAGGCAGATCCGCCAGCGGCCACGGTGTAGTAGACGGGCACGGCGGGATAGACGACGTCACCTTCCGAGGTGCCAGCATTGGAGGAGCAGGGGGTGCCATAGGCGAGCGCCCCACCGACCGCGTGGACGAAAATGACCTGTCCACCACTAGGCAACGTGACTGGTCCCGGCTGGATATCGTTTGGCACGATGAAGGTGTCGCCGGTGACGGGGACGATCTCTGGGCACGTATTGGGCGGCAGTATTGACTCGCCATTTCTGGTGTCGACGGCGAAAGGCTGGACACCGTAGTCGCCTTGCCAATGGCCGCGGTACCAAAAGACGTTGGCGGTCACACCTCGGCCGTCCCCAGCGTCTACCGCCTGTGTGCCATTCGACGAAGGGTCCCACGTCTGGGTAGGATCCGCAGAGCCGCAAGCGCCTGGCGCGAATGCGTTCGTCCACACCACTTTCAGCGGGTCCACGTCGATGCGTAGCGCAACCGCCCAACGCTGGTGGGCCCCTTCAGACTCATCGCCGGTCGAGCCGTTGACGAACAGGGCGCCATCAGCGGCGACCACGCCTTCCCAGTCAATGGACCACCCGTACTGTGTCGTGACCGCGCCGTCAATGCCAAGGCATTGCTGTTCGCCGGTTTGCGGATCGATCAGGCACACCTGAGAGGTGCTGGCCGCATTCGTCCACAAACTCTCCAGACAGGCGAGTTTGCCATTGACGGGCGTGTGCGCGCAGGACACGTGATCTCTGTCGCCGAAGTTCATGCTCCAGGTCGCCTGACCAGTCGCCGGGTCGAAACCGTGGAGGGCCGCGGTGTCGCTGATCACCCAACCTTGCGGAGTCAGCAGCCATGACGAATAGTCGTAATACCAGCCATCCCACTCGGTGGGAAACTCCTGCGACCAGGATTGCGTCACGCCTCGAGTCCAGTCCCCGGTGAAGGCCGGGGCTGTGCCCGTCACTTTGATGCTGCCACCCAGGGCGCCCAGCTTATTGGCCACCAGCAGGCCACCACCCGCGACGACCACCACCAGCGCAATCACCAACACCAGCACCAGCGGGCGGCCTTTTCGCTTTGGTGACGGGGCCGGTGCAGGTGCGGAGTATGCCGGTTCCGACTGCCCGGCCGCTGGACCCTTGCTCTGGACGGGATGGTTGACCACCTCACGCTCCAGCGGCGTCCCATCGTTTGCGCAAAAGGTCAAAGTGGTGGGGTAGGACGCCCCACACTTTGGACAAATCATCATGGCGAAACTCCCCTTTCCAGTCTTCCACCAGCCATGACGAGGCTCCCCCGTACCCCGTGCCGATACAAGCCAGTCTAGATTCCTTTCCTCCACCACCCGACCCCGTCCAAAAGTGGGACAGGCCCGCAGCCAGAAGGGTCTTTCGCACCGGAACCGCCGATCTTGCCGGTCTGGCTTCGAGTTTGTCCCACTTTGCCTGGGCAGTCGATCAAGGCCGAAGAGGTCGCCAACGTCGCGTTCCTGCTGTCCGACAAGGCCAGCAACGTAGTCAGGGGCATCGTGCAAACGGTGCCCCCGACTGGCGTTACACACCTTTGCCCCAACAAGAAGTGGGACAAACTCCCAGCCAGAGCCGCTAACCGTTCCAGACTCATCGGATCTGAGCGCTTGGCTTTGAGTTTGTCCCACTTTCGGTGGGCAGCCGACAAGGCGAAAACGTGGTGTACGGTTACCTCGATCTAGAACAACCGCAAGATCACCAACCGCCAGTGAAGTCCTGAACGTTGTAGATCGGAGCAATCTGGTTGTTCCAGGTCGCGGCAAAAGTGTCGAAAGCGTTGTGGGCCGCGATCTCGGCGTTGACGACATCCTGGGGTGGCTGGGCGTCACACTCAGGCGTCTGGCCCCAACTCACGTAGGCATGGCCGAGGGCAGACGATGCTTGCACGGCACCCTGCAGTTGGGCCATCAGCCAGTCTCCGTTGGGGATCTGGTCGATGGGCGTCGACGTAAAGGCGGTCATCATGGCGTCCCGAACCTGGATCACGTCCTGCACCCGCGAAACCAAGTACGGCCGAGCCGTGCAAGAGTTGAAACCGTCACTGTACCCCTCCACGGAAGGTGTCGCCAGGACCATCAGGTTCACCAGTGCCGCCAGATACTCCACCTGAGCCTGCGCCGTCGCGTCTGGGGCTGGCACACCGTACACACCCATCCCCAGGCCGGCGCCACCACCGCCCGAGCCAAGGAAAAAGTTGCTGTCCACGGCGTGGCCGACACCATCGATGCGCACCCAGGCTGGCGCGCGGTAGACGCAAACCGGGTCCGCAGCACCGCAGTAACCTCGCGACACCGTCACCGCGGGCACCTGACCCTGCTTTCCACCGTCCTTGTATGCAATGGACGTCGGCGAGGCCGCCGACGTACCGCACACCAGCACCCAGCCGCCGTCCCAGGTAGACAACGCGATCGGGGACGTATCGGGCCCGCAGACAGAAACATCGATTGGCTGCGTGGCGAACGCAGCCGAGCCGGTCGACGGCATCCACGACTCTGACGCCACGGCCACCCGCGTCTTTGACCCTTTTGTGGTGGTGAAAAAGGAGCCGCCCAGATAGGCGCGGACGACGTTGCCGTTGCTGAAAGTGATTGTGTAGCCGTCGTCGGCCCAATCAAGTTGGCTGGCTTTCCAGCCTTGAGACGAGACGACCTGGAATGCGTCGTTGCCACCGCACACCAGAATCGAGCCGGCAGCGTACTTCGTCCACGAAACCGGTGACGTATCTGACGGGCAGGCGGCAATGTCGGCAGGCGGTTGCACTCGGCTTTCCGCCGCCGGAACCAACCGCGCCAGGATGCCCTTGAACTGGTCGCCCGCGGCAAGCATGGTGTTGTTTGGCGAGTCGACGGTCTTGCCGACTATTGTCTCGATCGGCTGCCCGGTCGCCAGGCTCAGCAGGTCCGTGTGTTGGGGAAACGTGAAAGTCGTCGTGACGACAACCATGTTACCGACGATCGACACCGTCCAGTCGTTTGTGTCGACGTACGCTTCATCGTTGGACGCGGCCAAGCTGGCATACCAGATGGGTTGGCCGGTGGTGCAATCCACGGCGGCGACTTGACCGTGCCCTCCCACCACCACCAGGGTGTTGCCTGAGGCTGCGCCAACCAGAAAGTTGCCAGATTGCCCCGCCTGAATCTCCTGAAGCGGCAGGGTCACCGGCCACATGGCCCCACCTGCGCCAAGCGTGCCAGATGCGTAACCGGTGCGACCGTCCGTGTTGGGGCTTGGGACGTAATACACCGGCACGCTTGGAAACTGCCCACTGGGGTATTCGATGGCTCCACCCGAGTTGACGGTTGTGATCTGCCCGCCACCCGGCAAGGCCAGTGGCCCCGCAGGAACGTCGGGCGGAGTCATGAACGTGCCGTCCGCCACCGGATATATGCCAACGCACGTCGATATCAACTGCTGGCCGTTGCGAATGTCGACCACCAACGGGGGTGGCCCGTACTCATTTGGGCCACTGAACCAAAGCACATTGGCCATGATGCCGCCCATGTCCTCCTGGGTTGGGACGGGTTCGGGCGCCCCGACGCAGCCGTCGTTGTAATCCTGCGTCCACTCGACAGCGAATGACGGCAGCGACAACCGAGTGATTCTCCAATAAGAAGGGGGCGGGTAATCCGCATTGGTCGCCGTAATCGCCTCGGCCACGATCAAAGCACCATCGGCCAGCCAAACCTTCTCCAACCAGGCGGCGTTGCCCGGCTTCACCCAGGTGACGGTGGCCATGTCGATGCATGCCTGATCACCCGTATTGGAGTCAACCAGACACACTTTTCGGCCGTCGCCAGAAGCCCCCCTGTCGATACAGGCCCATTTTCCATCAACGAGCGTGTCTGTGCAATCAGACAAATATTGATCACGGTTCACGGTCCAAAGTGTCTGGCCAGTTTCCGTGTTGATACCGTCCACTTTTAGTGTGTTTTGGTAATAGGAAACCATCCAGACACTTGGGGCCGATGCAAGGATTGATGACACATACGAGGTTTCATCCCCAACGCTGAAATCCCGCTGCCAAGATGGCGACACCCCAAAGGACCAATCCTCAGCGAGGGCTGGTGCGGTGCCCGTCACTTTTGGCTTGCTGGTAACAGGGCGCCCATTTTTGGCCACCAGCACGGAACCCACCGCCACGACCACCACGAGAGCGATCGCCAGCACCAGCGCCAGCAGCGCGCCCTTGGGCCTGCGCGTTGCTGGCTTCGAGGGCTTCTTCGGCTTGGGCTGGTCTAACCCAGCCTGAGTCGGCTCGGCCGTCGCGGGTTCACCCGCGGCCTCGGGGACGAGCGCCGTCCCGTCATAGCCGCAAAACGCGGCCTCGTCAGCGTATACAGCCCCACATTGTGGACAAATCATCATGGCGGAACTCCTCTTCCGGCCCCCTATGCACTCAGCCGACCCAAACTGGCATTCGGTTGTGCAGACCCTACACAGAGTATGTCATCACTGTTCGCCGATTTTGCGCAATGATCGAATAGCGATCCAATCAGCCTGCTGCGGTCAACTGCCTCTTCTTTTTGGTGGCCATCGCGGCGCTCCTTCGATTGTGCTTCCGGCCGGATTCGAACCGGCACTGTACCGAGTTTAAGTCGGCTGCCTCTGCCGTTGGGCTACGGAAGCTTGGGTGCTGAGCCGCGACGCAGCAGGTCGAGCGCCGCCCCGTCCAGGATATCGGTTTCCCGCACCAACATGTCACTTTTCACGCGTTGGGCGACCTCGTCGCAGATCAGCGCGCCTGCGCAGATGACCTCGGCACGCATCGGCTCCAGGTACGGGTAGCGCCCCCGCACCGCTTCCACGGGGGACGCCAGCAACTCCCCCGTCAGCGCCCTGATCTTGTCAACCGTCAAGGACGAGTTGTGCACCCGGCTTGAATCGTAGGTCAACAACCCCTGGCTCATGGCGGACAGGGACGTGTTCGTGCCGGCCACGCCGATGAACGTCTCGACTCCAGACAGGGTCACCGCGCCGTCGCGGATCAGCGACGCCACATAGCCCCGCGCTGCCGCCACCTGCGCGGCCGTTGGCGGGTCGTCATGCAGGAACCGTTCGCGCAGCCGGACGGACCCGATATCGAAAGACTGGGCCGCCTGGACGTTGCCCTCCGCATCGCCCAGGATCAGCTCCGTCGACCCGCCGCCGATGTCCATGACGAGCACGGTAGATCCTGCGTACTGCGACTGCGCGCAGCATGACAAGCTACGCTCCGCGCAGGATGACGAGGAAGGGGCGGCGCACGAGGAAGGGGCCGCGCACGTTCCCACGGGTCCGCCGGCCAGGGCCCCCAGGAATGACAGTCGGGCTTCTTCGTCGCCGCTGATGATGTCCGGCACCACGCCCACGCGGGCTTCGACGCCGGCGAAGAACTCGTCCCGGTTGGTCGCGTCCCGGGCCGCGGAGGTCGCCAGAAACCGCAAGCTATCCAGCGGCCCAAACTCAGAAATCAAGCCGGCGAACTCGTCCAGCGCCGCGAACGTGCGCGCCAGTGCGTCTGGATGAAAGCGGTGCGTCGCGTCGACACCCTGCCCCAGACGGACGAACTGCAGCACCCGCACCAGATCGACCAAGTAAGGGTCATGCCCCACCTGCCCCGTCGAACTTGCCGCGTCGTCGGCGATCAGCAGACGGACGGTGTTCGTGCCGCAATCGATGACGCCCACCCTCACGGCTCGTCCCCTTCCAAAGCCTCCAGGCAGGGGTGCTGCCAAAACTCGCCGATCGCCGCCAGCGCCTCGTCCCCGAAGGGGTTGACGCCCGGCCCGGCCGCCAATGCGTGCCCGACCAACGCGTGCAGGCACTTAACTCGCGACGGCATTCCGCCCGCGGTGTCTTGCGAGCGCGGCACATCGTCCACCCCAAGGGTCGCCGCCAGATCGGCCCGATCACGGCGGTAGGCCTGATGCGCCGCCTCATAGCGCGCGCGCAGGTCGTCATCGCCTGCCAGCCGCGCGGACATTGACGCCATGACGCCCGATGCCTCCAGCCGCGAGCAGGCCGCCACGGCGCTCGGGCACGTCAGATAGTAGGTCGTCGGGAAGGGCGTGCCGCCGGGCAGCCGCGGCGCCGTCGCGGCAACCCCGGGACGTCCGCAGGGGCACCGCCACGCCACGCCCGCAACACCGCGCGGCACCCTGCCGAGCTGCGCCGCCAATGCCGCCATATCGTCACTGCTGGCAGGAGTTATGGGCACCCGTCCATTTTGCCATCAAGTTAGCTTGGAGGACGATCAGTTAGCGCGCCGATCAGTTCGCCGATGCCCGATATCGCCACCATGATCGCTGCGACACCGGCCATGAAACAGACCCCCACAAGCGGCAATGTCAACCACGGGGTCGACGTCAACCACCGGCTGAGGTCAGCATTGAGCTGCGCGCTTCGGGCACCATAAACGACAACCGGCGCCGCTAGGACAACGCAAAACACGATGATGCCGCCCACCCGTCCGAGCCGTGCGACCGTCCAGTCGAGCACCAAAAAACGCACCATGGCGACGGCTACAGCCCCGCAGATCCCACTGCCGGCGAAGCCGACGACTCCCAGCCAGACCCCAGCGGTGGTCAGCGGGACCGCCATCGTCAGAGCACCCAAGCCGACGCCAACTGCCAGCCAGATGACCGCCAGAACCCATGCCCGCCCAACACTGCGCGGCTTTCCCAGCAGCATCGGCAGGGCGGCCTCGCCTTGTGGCGTCGCGGCGAGTTTTGGAAACAGGCGCTCGGGCATCAGGTGGG
>Ga0123357_10014763_pt1 | contig 10208 bp, 5 predicted proteins | sample TergutEmb28metaG_FD_89873 | JGI IMG/M metagenome (GOLD analysis project Ga0123357, IMG submission 89873) | Embiratermes neotenicus P4 segment gut microbial communities from Petit-Saut dam, French Guiana - Emb289 P4 | ecosystem: Host-associated > Arthropoda: Insects > Digestive system > Gut ... | reverse complement strand
CACCACCACCACCCCCACCACCACCACCCCCACCACCACCACCACCACCACCACCACCACCACCACCACCACCACCACCACCACCACCACAACCACCACCACCACCACTACTACTACCATAACCACCACCACCACCACTACTACTACTACTACTACTAATAATAATAATAATAATAATAATAATAATAATAAATCTTACAACAAAAAATCGTCATTCTTTTATTTTCTTTTCTTTAACAAGAAGCACTTACTCCAGAGTGCTAGGATTTTGGTAGGCTTACCTTACATTACTTTACAAGAAAATGAAGTAGGAAACGGGACATTTAAAAAAAACATTTCTGCGGATTTGCGTGGAATGCCGTTGCTGATGTTCACGTATTACAAACAGAAGTGTACTATCACAGACATTATACCTGAAAAATTTAAAAAGTTTTTACTTCGTTAAATATTTACCAACCTATAAAATTATTTATAAGTTTTATTTCTCGAGGAAGTCTGTATTTTACCTCATATGACAATTTTCAGTTCTATTAAACTTTTTGAACGTTCTATCGATTCACACTAAACTGAAAACTTTCTCCCCCTTTATTGTTCTTTACTAATAAACTGCAACGTGTGGAAGAATGGACAGATGGCCTCTTGTTGGTCTTCAATTTTCAGAAATTCTTGTGCAAAATCTCTTAGTGTGTGAAGTCAGTGTGTGACATCGAATTTCACAGTTTACCGTAAAATGGCGACTGCACCGTGTTCCGAGACTTTTGAAAGCGTTAATAACAAACAGGCTAAATCCCACAAACCGAAGTTACACACAAGACATAGACCATAACAGCTAAGGCCAAAAACTATTAAAAAACCTGTTTCCATATTTTTATTTCGGATATTTGTAACTGTCTGTGTTATATAGGTCATTTAATACTTTTCATTAGATTTCACGTTTCAGTGACTGATTATACTGCCGTGAATTACAAAGGAACTCTTAGGATTTCAAAAGCCCTTTGAGTTCAAAGGATTTTTCCTTTTTACACTATTACTAGAATGTCTGATTATGTCTTGGGTTATCTATTTAAGTGGAAAGATTAAATAAAATATTTTCATGACGAAATGGTTGTTGACAAAAATAACACGATTTTTATAATTGAAACAAACTTAGGTTGTCTCAGATCGCTAAGAAAGGGGATAGTTTCATTGTTTGGAAAGAAGAACAAACGTATTTGATGTTTGTTGGACCGTATATCATTGTGATAACTGAAGAATAAAAACCAAATAGATGCCACTTAATATTTTATTGTACTTCTTATAGGTTCAACATGTTTCGGGCACTACTATATACATCATCAGGAGCTCACGACTATAATGTTGATTACCAAATTGGTCACTTCGTTCTTGGTATGCTGTAGGTTAGAGGTTAGTTGCGGTTAGGCTGGAGTAGTGTCCGGGCTGCAGTCCGAACACTACTCCAGCCTAACCGCACCTAAACTCCAACCTACAGAAAACCAAGAACGAAACGACCAATGTGGTAATCAACATTATAGTCGTGAGCTCCTGATGATGGGCATAGTAGTGCCAGAAACATGTTGAGCCTATAAGAAGTACAATAAAATATTAAGTGGCATCTAGTTGGTTTTTATTCTTCAGTTAAGAACAAATGTATTTACACCATGCACTGTGAAGGATAATGTCCATAATTAAATTTGAAATAATTGGCCATTGACAGATTCACATACTAGAAAATGTTCTACGATAGCATCTATTTTGTGCCTTACATTCAGAGTTATCGGAAAATTGCTTTATTTGGTCAAAAAACACAGATTTTCGTTAAGTTCTAAGCTAATGTTATGCATTTTTTAAATCAGTTAATTACTTCAAGTAAGTCTGCTCCTCATCTTTCAAAGAGATTTTACGTAAAAATGTGCAGACCTAACTGAATTCCAAACACTTATCTTTCATATGTAAGACTATATTTATTGAAAAATGAAATAAATAATTCGATAGTGTTATGTAACGTAAATAAATTAGCGGTATTGTAGTACTTGAAATTTCAAATTAATTGATTCTGCTGATTCTTCCCTTGTTGCTGCTTTTAGAAAATATGTCTTTTCAATATGGACGCAAGATTATCACGAATATGTAATACAGCATTTACTGCATACAATAAATAACACTGCAATCTGTATTTGTAATAGAAGACGTACCATTAGAATGTATTTCATGGAATTAGAATCAATAAATGTGGTACAAAATAATCATTGATCATTTAATATCACGTTTTCTGAATGACGATAGAGCACAACGATCCAAATGTGAAGGAAGAATAACGTTGAAGAGGATTTCAAATTATTTTAGAGGGATGTACTTACAATATACACAAGTACGTTATCTATACATATCTATACATATACATATGTTACATGGATAATATACTGAACAAACACGTATAAGCCCTCTGATACAAAATATATCGAAAGCAACGAACTATGTAAGTAAAAACCAATTAAATATGCACATACTCAAACACAACGTTTGGAAAATATGTGTTCTAGATTTGGAACGCTAAATTCTACTGTTTGTTTTTTACAGACAATAAACTAAAACATTCGAAAAGACTGTTATAATTAGGGACAAATATTTATCAAGGGACGATAAATTACGAGTTTAATGGATGTCAGCAATTAGGAAACCAAAGAGATAGAACTTGTTATTTTGATTTTTTAAGATCAGTGTAAAGCGCTGTACTCCACAACGCCACATCCAAACTGCATTATTGAGAGCACAAAGCGGTATTGATGGAATCGACGAGCCTAGGGACTTTTAGAAAAGCTATAGCAGAAGAGTGGGACAGAATGAGGACAATGGGTAAACGTGGGACAGTGACATGCATATTACATGGTTAGTATGTTGCTTACACCCCTCGTCTCTCAGCCATAACCGTGATTCTGAATGGACTGGATGCAGCACCATATGCTTCAGAATATGACACACCGTTTGCACCGTAATTGGATAGCTACGTCTATTCAGCAATTTGCATTTCGAATGTCTTCATTGTCATAGATTACCACAATAAAATACGCTCTAATAAAAAAAACTGCTTTATGTGTTTCTTTTAGTTTGGGGGACTGGGGTTCGGCTGAGAAATGAGACTAAATATCAATTACTGAAAGAACACTACATGAGATTACATTGTTGAGGTTTTGCTGGTGGAGTCCAACTTTATGAAATTATAAATATATATAAATAATCTACATCCCACTTCTGATATCTCAAGATCGGAAGACGTAAACAGCAAGTCTATCCGAAACGTTGGTAACTACCTACAGGGCCTCAATTTGTGGACTCAAAATGTTACAATTTCAAGAGTGAAAAATTTTGAAGTATCCTAAAATTTGTGTCATGTGAATGTGGTTTCCCTACGACCAGTATGTTAACACTTGTGGTAATGTACATGAAGCAGTAAAACTTCTTAAAAAGGAACCATCATTAAAATTTCTCATAATGTGGGGAAAGGAACTCCCGTTTGCATTCTGCCATTATCCAGCTAAATTTATTAATGTGGAGGTGCACCGAGAAGTGGCTATTATCAAATATTGTCCTGAGCACTACGTGTTTTTTGGGCTATAGAATTTACTCTACAATCAATTTTATTATTGTCTTCCCATCCTTGACACGATATCCCAAATGTTTCATTTCTTGAGGATTCCCAACCAGAACTGTGCAAGCATATATATTCTCTCGCATGCATGCCACATGCCCTACTCATCTCATGTTCTTTGACTTGATCAGCGTAATACTTTTAAGAAACGTAATTGATGAAAATCCTTATTATTCAATTTATTCAACCTCCCTTACTTTCTCCCTCTTAGCACCAAAAACCTTTCTCAGCTTCCTGTTCTCCAAGGCCATCTGCTTCCCTTAGTGTAAGAAACGAAATTTTACACCCCCATAAAAGTCAAAATTATTGTTCCGGATATATTATTTTCATCTTTTATTATAAAAATATGAAGACAAATATTCTGAAACTAATCGTACCAAGCATTCCACAAAGCTAATTGAAATTCCTTTAAAATAGAATCCCTTATCTACTACACTTGGTTTGGATTAAAATTAGGGAAGTTCAAAATCCTACCGACAACTGTGAAACGTGTTTTGTATATCTTTGAACAGATTATCCTTTCTTTAGACCGGAGAATCTGTTCAGCTTTCATCTCACAATGAAATAGCAGATGAAGAAGTAGAAATTGTTCCGATATCTCTAAGCGTCTTTGCATTTTGTGTTACAATTTGTAGACATACAAATGCATCTACAAATACTACTTACAGTTCACTTTTTCAAATTTTCTTGCTTAGTACACCTGCCACGACGTTTTACATCTAGTATGTTTATGTCTTTAGCATGGCAATAAGGAGTGACTTCTTCAGTGCACGGCATTATCGGAATTGTTTGGGTAAAGTAGGCGATGTGGTTTTTGTCAGGTAAGGACTGAATGTTTATACATAAATTGGATTGCATTTACTCTTTAAAATATAAACATCAAACACGACGCACTACGAGGCATACTGTGGATTTCAAGAAAAATTTCCTTCTTTTCTCTCGTCGCAGCTCTTTTCGCACTTACAGATATTTTAAGTGTTCAGCTTACGTGGCGCTGACAGGGAAGGAAACGTTATCACGAATGGCAATCACGTAAAGATCTTGGTGAAAGCGACTTTGGCCCTAAAAATTTTACTGGGGTTTGTCTGAGGCACTTGCAGTTTCCACAAAGAAAGTTCCATGAAGTTTGTTTGTGGCCGTACCGCAGTTACACGAGAAAAATCTGTACAGGTTGCAACTGCATGTGCCTACAATAGAACGATCTGAATCTAAATATTGCTCATGCACCAACCTTAATGGACTAAGGTAAGACATGAAGGCACATTTGTTTACTATACACAGGACTACCGGCTCTTTGACAAATTAAATCTTACAAGTGCAGAAACCTAAACGTTTTTTCCGTTACAATAAGATTTTCAAGCACTGTAATTATATAGCAGTAAGGATCTGAGCACTTCTTGTGCCCTGATTTAAAAAATCTCTAGAAATCTTATGTTTATTGGACCGTGCATCATTGTAATAGCTGAAGAATAAAAGACCAACTTGATCTCACTTGCTATTTTATTTCACTTCTTATGTGCTCAACATGTTTCGGACATTAATATATCCATCATCAGGAGCTGGCGACTGTGCTGTTGAATTACCACATCGGTCGTTTTGTTCGCTGTGTGTTGGAGATTTAGTGCGGCTGGGTGTCCGTGTTGCAGGCTGAAGCAGTGCTTCAGCCTGCAACACGGACACCACTCAAACCCAGCCGCACCAAATCTCCAACACACAACGAACCGAGAACAAAACGACCGATGTGGTAATTCAACAGCACAGTCGCCAGCTCCTGATGATTGATATATTAATGTCCGAAACATGTTGAGCACATAAGAAGTGAAATAAAATAGTAAGTGACATCAAGTTGGTCTTTCATTCTTCAATCACTAGAAATTTCATATCTGTCTGCCTTAAATCACGCAATCAGTACATCCTACAAACTTACAATTAGCTACGTGTGAGATTCTCAGTGGTCTGTTGCTGAAAGTTCCAGTTGTCTGGCACCTTACTCCCTGTAGAATAATAAACAGCTACTGACGTTTTGAACGTCACTGAAGGTAAAGCACTATGGTCCTTCTACAGTTTGACATATATTACCCAGTCTACAAGGCTTACCTAGGAAGAACCGGGCCTTCAGAAAATTAGTTATTAAAATAATGCCTGTGTTATGACGACTAATTGGCTTGAATTCTCAGCAACGCTACTGTGAGGAACTCAAATTTCGCAGTTAGACTCCTACTTTACAATGCAAAAGGCTTGAAACCCAGACTGAGCTTCTGAAATAAATTTTACTTAAGTACATATCTGACGTATGTAAAGATGTTGCTTTCTAAACGAATGGATTTAAAATTTCCATGTATCCGATTAGGCTCTTCCAGCAGTGAATGCCCCGTTTAAAACAATGGAGTATGTTTATTTTTGTCCCATTTTTAAGTTCTAGCGCAGTGTGGGAATGAGGGTGAATAAGAGTGTGGGAAGAGAATGAAATAAAACAAAGCGGACTGCAAAATGAAGTGCAGTGAGAGTTTTCCCTCCTTAAAGCTTTATGTGTTCTTGAAACAGCAGGTGCTTGATTCCTAAAGCGTAAAGCTGCATTTGCGAGAGGGCTACTTAAGTTTTATTTTAGAACAGAAAATAGTAAAATATTCAAGAAGAAAGCAATAAAAACAAAGAAAAGAATGAGGGGTCTTCGTGTGTGTGTGTGTGTATGTGTATATATATTACATCTCTATTTATACGTGCGCACGCACGCACTAAGAGAATCTGTTTTCCCTAATCTTCTTATTCGTAGACAACAACGTCAAGTCCGTTGTTGCAACTTCTGCCCTTCCGTCTGCTGGAATAATGTTTGGAGACACAATGAATGCATGAGGGTGCGGAAGGCATCCAAGAGCCAAGGGAAGTAGCAGAAATATGTTCACTTTTAAAAGAAAAATGAGATGTCAGGTGCATTTGAAAATTATGCTCGCTGCTCTGAAATGCTGCCAACATCACATGTAGTTCTTACGTACCTTGTCCGTAGCCTTGTGTACAGCAGACCAGTAGTTGCCAAACTTTGTTCCGCAAAACACATTTCTTTTAAACGAAAGTTACAAAAAATATATAAAACCCGCTTTTTAACAGTTTTTTAAATCCAGAATAACACTACGTATTTCAGACTTGCAATGCTATCATCACGTACTTGTATTTATAAAAACACATTAAGACAATTATACGAATAGAGCATAAAAACCTCGTGAATCAATTTGGGATACTGTTATTTTACAGAAATGTATAAACTCAATAATATTTTCAGTGCTTTGAATTCAATTCTCACCGAAACATGAGCTACCCTCTTGTTAAAATGTAAACAACTATTGTAAATTGTACTGCTATTTTAAAAAAATGTATTCTATCTTCCACTTCTTAGGTCTAAATAATTTTCAATTTCCTTTGGCGAACTGAGAGGGTTCCTTCAATTTTCTCTAGACTTATTTTTCCACGTAAATGTCAAACTATGTCTTCGAACGAGAATGTTACGCAGATAAAAGCTGTGTGTTTTTGTAACCGTCTGTTCTTGTACTTTCTTGTACACACCTTATCACAATGGTATGTGTAGATCAGAGTTTAAAAACACACATTTTCTCCAACTGCTAACAGCCTGATTAACATGTCAAAGTAAGGAGTCAGTAAATATGTCCACCAAACACAGAAACTCTACTACTGACCAAAGACAAGCATATCAGGGGCTGCAATTACACACATGTCTAATATAGGCAAGGAAACCCTTAGAAAATCTAACTTCCAGTCCATTAAGCAACAGCATAAATAGATAAATCTTCATAAGAGATTACAAGGCCGTAGAAAGTTTTAAGAATTAATAATTGAGCTATCCGCCATGACAGAACAAGAGCTATGCCAGTTGTCCTGGTACATCAAGAACCATAATGAGAAAAATGACAACGTGACGTCGATAATAATAATAATAATAATAATTATGATGATGATAATCATGATAACGATGACGAAGACGATAATAAGGACGATGGTGGTGTCATCAATGCTTTTATGACTACTGTGTGTTATCCCGTTTAAAATAACACAAAGTTTCATCCTATACAGCAGATAATTTGGCCCTTGCTCCTATAATTCCGTTCATAAAACACACACTGGGGAAAGAACCTACTGGTACAATTGCTGGGAAATGACAGATTAGAACACTTATCTACTCTTTTTTACAATACAGAAGGGGAGTTTATTTTTTTAAGAGATTTGTTTTGTTCCTGCCCGTTGAAGTATGCTGCATTGTTCTCTCAATCCTTTGTTTTGTTTCTGAAGAGCTGAGCTGGATGTATGTATGAAAGGCGGAAAATGTACGTATATATAAAGCATTGGTTGGCGCGGTGAGAATTATCGTGTTTGATGGGTTCGGTGAGGAAATAAAGTCTGAAGAGAGAAAAGATGGGCAATTTAAGTTTTAAGACAGAACAAAAGGACGTAGATATTGCTCTATTCAACATTTCATCTCTTTGAAGAGAGAGAGGGTTAAGAAAACTAAAGGAAGATAGTATTTGAAATGGTGTATGTCTACCCTATACTCCCCCCCGTCATCAGTCACCCTGAAACAGCCCCTATTTCACGTCCTAGTACCAGTGAAATGGGACGTTTAAAGCGGAATTACAGTGTTGCGTCTTCTGGCCACAACAATGTTGGAAATAATCAAAAACCAAACTAAATCCGAAGCAACAAAGAAACGTTAAGATTGCGGTGTACAGCAACAGATGGATTTACAATAAACTAGTTTGCTAAACCACGAATATTTTCATGAATATCTGCACAGAGGTACATATATCTTACATGAAATGACTTGACACACTTAAAATACTGAGGCTTAACCTTTTAAACTCTACTAATTATGTGATGCACCAACAGGTTTGACATTCAATAATTGTTCTTTCTGCCCACACCGTATTTATGTGTTTTGTATTTATCTCAGATTAAACAGCGACTACTTCCCCATACATCATAACTGATTGGATTTTATAACCGAGATGAAAAGTGTTTACAGCGCGGTACGAACTGTGGTCTTTAAATAAAGCTGTCTGCGCTTCGTCTTTAAAGGGTTAATTAATGCGTATGCTTTATACAAGGTAATGCACTTTCATTTCGAGACACAAGTTTTGTATGTAGAAAATTTCTATATCAGGACTTAACCATTAATTAATCAAAATTTAAAAAAGAATTAATCTTTTAAATTCGCGCTGTTATAGATAAGAACGTTTCATTTAAACTATCAAATTTCAGAAAAGATCAGTGGGCTGCAACTGAATTCGAACATATGTCACCCTCTGACATAATAGCGACAGTTGGCCTGCCTATGCATGATGTCTAATCTAAAATTACCTCTTGTATTAATGTATGATTTCTTTGACGAGTTCAACATCACTGTGTCTACAGAAACGCCATCTCGTACGAGACTTCATTTTCTCGTGTCAGTGAATATTCAGACTATATTCTTCTGGAATCTTATTCCGTGTAGTCACTCCCTCTTGGGTTTGTTACCAACTCAGATTTTCCAAGATTACTGAATTTTTGACTCGATCTGCTTACGTCAAAACAAGTTCAGACGTGCAGGGTTCTCTCGCAGTTTTGTTTATGAACTGTACATCTTTGTATAGCAAATTTGTTATATACACTTCTGTACAGGACCAGCCTCGTGGTCTAGTGGTCAGAATCTCTGCCTACTAATCATGAGGTGTCGGGTTCGATTCCCGGTTCTACCTTGGGAATATTCCCTGAAGGGGAGGATTTCCGCGGTGACCATGGTCTGGGTAGGTTAGTAGAATTTAGGTTTAAGGGCCCTCCTGGCACTACATCCACCTATATCACCACTCACATCATCGGGACAACGTAACCGTGCCTCACGGGCGTCCCAACCTCAGGAATCGGTTACACTTCTACCATGCCCAAGAGGGAAGACCACGAAGTCCAAAAGGGTATGTTAGGGCATGGGGGGGGGGGACTTCTGTACAAAATGTTTTAATTGTAAAACACATTTCACGGTGGTGTACGTTAGAGAGTGTCTCCCTTTTATGTCAGGTTCCTGCTACTTTCTGGTCAACAAATTTACATATATAAATTCACAGCTTCATAAATAACTCTGAAATTCGTGAAGACCTTGCCGTCTGTACTGATAATTTCAGGTGACCGTGAGAACTTCTGCTTCATACACCAGTAATTCTCTATTGGAAATATAAAGGGTCATTTAAGCTGGTAGGGTACGGTACACAGTGGCGCAAAAAGAACGCACATGTTAAAAATAATTGTAACTTTTTTATTTTCAATATAAAAAATTATTGTAAACATGGGCCAACTACTTACACTGTTTTATGTTATTAAAATATTTATTTATACAGAATACTTTAAAACATAAAACTTAGTTTAAAATTTGCTAAAACTCCTACATGTTTCGGTCATAACTTGACCATCCTCAGGGATTGTAAAAATTCCTGTAATGAAGTTGCTACTATTTTTCTTCCGGTGGTGTGGCGGCATGCGTTTGTATGCTCATGTTATGCCCGTGTGCTCTATTGATGCTCCT
>Ga0123357_10014761_pt1 | contig 10208 bp, 5 predicted proteins | sample TergutEmb28metaG_FD_89873 | JGI IMG/M metagenome (GOLD analysis project Ga0123357, IMG submission 89873) | Embiratermes neotenicus P4 segment gut microbial communities from Petit-Saut dam, French Guiana - Emb289 P4 | ecosystem: Host-associated > Arthropoda: Insects > Digestive system > Gut ... | reverse complement strand
GAAAACGAAAAAGAAACCAACGAAAAGGTCGGTGAAAACCTGAAAAAATGAAAATGTCAGCCACAAGAAACCTCGACGCTTTTACCTCGCTGCGCAAAAAAGATGATTTTTCAAAGTGCCCTCTATTTTAAATAATTCATCACTATCGAGAGAATAACCTGCGTTGAAATCTATGAGGCGGGATACATTCCGAAATGCCTCTAGTTGCTCGTGCCACTGATTCTTCAATGAGTCTTGAAGTTCGCGTCCGAGCAGGAACCGGCGAGGGATCAATTCAGTGGATTCCTCAAAAAGTGCGGCAAGATGAAAGTTTTGTAATGGCATAAAGATTAGAGATTATGGGAGATGGATATAAATATTCTCAGCAATTTCAACAGCATTTATTTCACCAATGCCTCTGAGTTGTTTTCTTCCAATGAGTAGAATGGGGCGGCCTGACTCGGTCTTTATGTTATCAAAGTGGTAGCCAAGCAAACCCATAACTGGGTTGAAATGGAAAGCATTGGTATGCCATACAACCATCAAAATAATAGCGAATACATAGAGGCTTATGGGCCATTTCTCGCCGAAGGAGAAATTCTCCGTTGAGATGAACGGGAGCATGTAAGTGAGCAAGAAAACCAAAACCTCTTTGTCATTATTTTCAAATTCGACTATCTTGAGTGTTACTTTTTGTCCTTTGCGTGCTATGATACACAACAGAATCCAACATAGGAAAATTAATAACACAGCAGCAATTAACCACCAGCACCAAGAATTTATTGGCTTGCCTTTTGTAATCTGGATGACGGCGACAGCGCCTAAAATTGGACAAAGGGCAGTTGAGGCAAGTATTAATCTGGCAAAACTATTGAGCATGTTATTATTTGGTAGAAGGTGGACGGATGAGTCTGGTTTTTCCGGTTAAAAGTTCTTGCATCATGGCTTGCTTGAGGGCGCGGGTTTTGTCGCGACGTTGCTCCAATGCCGCCAGTTCCGCGTCCATGTCCGATAACACGGCGGCGATGGCGGTTTGCTCGGCAAGAGATGGAAGTGGAATTTGAATGGATTTTATGGTTTTTAAGTTTAATCCACCGCGTCCACCATCTCCCGCAGAAAGATCACGTAACTCTTCATATCTGGCATCAAGATTGTGGTATAAATAATCTGAAATGAATGACTGATTTGGGAAGATGGCGGCGATGGATTGGTTGGTGCATAATTCAACGAAATTCATAGCCACCGTTCCTCGTGTCTTTCCTTGGCCAGCAAGACCAATTAAGACACAATGCTTGGGTATCAATTTTGAACTTGAATTGACCAGCCCACTTTCAGTGATTCTTCCGTCAACGGCATAAACACGCTTCATGTTCAAATCACCTGAACTCATCCAAGGGATTGGACCGCCCCAATAAGATGCGACTTTTGTGCTTGGCGTTCCTCCTGCTGTGCAATCGGTGAATTCGCCTATTCTTTTGTTTTCCCACATATCGGAGAAGCCTAGAAGTCGGGTTTGGGCGGTGAGGAGTTGCTGCATGGTGGCCTGTTTGAGGTCGCGCTTCTTGGCGATTAGCCGCTCCAAGCCCTCCAGCAGTCCATCCACATCGCTTAACGCCGCTGCGATGGCACGTTGTTCGGGAAGTGGAGGAAGTGGGAGCATGAGCAACCCATACTCATTGCCATTTATACCTGGTTGCCCACTACGCATCGACATTACACGAACCCATCTGCGATAGTTTTCAGTCTGTATGTAGGCTGCTAAAAATGATGGCATTAAGATTTCAGGATTGGGACGTATTCTTATTAAAAATCCCGCAAATACTAGTTTACCATCTTTAGGATTATATAAATATGATTTTCCTACGCTTGCCCCCGTTCTTGCAAATACTAAGTCCCCTTCGTTGAGGTAATAGTTTTCAGAATAGTCTGACCGGACAGAAACTTTATCTTTAGATGAAAACTGGCCGGACTCGGTGATGTCGGTAATTCTTATATAAAGTGGTAGTCTGTCTGAATATGGAACGGCAGGCGCGTTAATTCCATACATCGGTGGGCATAATAGACACTTCTCCAATAATTCAGTCCCCCAATCCTCTGGGATCACGCCGACCTCGGTTTGTTTGTATCCGCGTTTTATTTCCATGTGACCCCCATTTTTTTGAGATGAGCGTCCACGCGGGCGGACAGGGTTTCAACTTCGGAAATAATTTCCGGAAGCGGTTTGGCGTAGCGGTCAGCGAGTTGGCGGATGCGAGAGGTCAGGGTTTGGGAGATGCGGGCGAGTTCGTTTTGCGCGGCGGCAGTCAGCGCGGGCATCCATTTGTCGTCCACGACGAGGGTTTTGATTTCGTCGGTGGGGAGCGCGGAGTATTTTTTGTAGGCGAGGGTGTCGAGATCTTCCTCGGCTTTGCGGATGGATTTTTTTAGAGAGAAGACATCATCGGTCAGTTTGAGGCACGATTTCAGACGTTCGGCTTCTTCCAAGGCTTCTTTGCTGCCGTCATGTGCGAGTTCTTCCAGCCATAGTTTGCCGGTGGTTTTGTCGAGTTCATCGAGGGCAACGACGATGTTTTCTTCAAAGCTCAACAACTCCTCGACCTCGGCGAGGTTTGCGCTGGCGGTTTCCAGTTTCGCGGTGAGGTCGTCGAGGGCTTTTTGTTCCTTGGCAAAATAGCGGGCGACGATGAGGGGTTTGGGGACGAGGTCGCATTTCCAGCCTTTGTCCACGGTTTTGGCGGGTTTGGCGTCTTTCGATTTTCTGGTTTCTTGGATGCGTTCGGGTTTGGCGGTCCAGCCGTCGGCGGCGATGAGGTAGAGGTCGTCTTGCATCGTGGCGGCGCGGTAATCCATGAAGTGCTGGTAGATGGCGTAGGGGTCGAGGAGCGGGGCGGGTTTGAAGGTGGCGAGGAGGGTTTCGGAGAGGGCGTCGAGGACGGGTTTGGGGTGGGCGTTTTTGGTGAAGGTGTTTTTGAGGCGGGCGGCGGTGTCGGTTTTCCAGCGGTTGAAGCGTTTGTTGATGCTGGCGGTGAAGAGTTGAAATTCGGGGTGGTCGTGGATGGCGCGTTTGAGGTCGGCGGCGGGGAGGCGGAGTTCGCAGTAGCCGGCGCGCGGGCCTTTTTTGAAGGGGGTGGCGCGGAGTTCGGGGCAGATTTCCCAGTAGGGGGCGAGGGCGTCGATGTCGCGCGCGGGGATGCCGCCGCGGAGGTGGGCGTCGATGTCTTGAAGGTCTTCGGGTTCGGTGGTGTCGATGTAGCGGGGGAGGTTGAGGTTGCCGGCGTTTTTGGGGTCGAGGATTTCGGCGTGTGGGACGTTGCGGGAGTAGCGGGGGAGTTCTTTGCCTTTGGCAAAGGTGTCGATGATTTTGTGGATGTCGCGTTCGCGGAGGCGGTTTTTGTTGCCGTCTTTGATGTAGCCTTTGGAGGCGTCGATCATGAAGATGCCTCGGCGGGCGGCGGCGTTTTCCTTGTCGAGGACGAGAATGCAGGCGGGGATGCCGGTGCCGTAAAAGAGATTGGCGGGCAGGCCGATGATGCCTTTGAGGATGCCGGATTGGATGAGTTTGGCGCGGATGGCTTCCTCGGCGTTGCCTCGGAAGAGGACGCCGTGGGGGAGGATGCACGCGGCTTTTCCGGCGGCGGGTTTCATGGAGCGGATGATGTGGAGGAGGTAGGCGTAGTCGCCTTTCTTGGCGGGCGGGGTGCGGCCCCAGGTTTGGGTGTCAAAGCGTTGGTAGGGGTCGTTGGCGGGGTCGAGGCCGTTGCTCCATGCTTTGTCGGAAAAGGGCGGGTTGGCGACGATGTAGTCGTAGGTGCGGAGGTGCTCGCCGTCCTTGAATTTGGGGTCGGCGAGGGTGTTGCCGGAGAGGATGGTGGCGGTGGCGGAGAAGCCGTGCAGAATCATGTTCATGCGTGCAAGGCCGGCGGTGGTGGCGTTTTTTTCCTGTCCTTCGAGGGTGATGCGTTTGCCGGCTTCGCCGGCGATTTTGAGGAGGAGCGAGCCGGAGCCGCAGGTGGGGTCGTAGGCGGTGGTGGCTCCTTTGGTGTTGGCGGGGGAGATGCCGATGATTTTGGCGATGACGCGGCTGACTTCGGAGGGGGTGTAGAACTGGCCTTTGCTTTTGCCGCTTTCCTGCGCGAAGTGGCGCATGAGGTATTCGTAGGCGTCGCCGAGGATGTCGTCGTTTTCCGCGTGGTTTTGGGAGAAGTCGAGGGCGGGGTTCTGGAAGATGGTGATGAGGTCGGTGAGACAATCGACCATTGCCTGGCCGGTGCCGAGTTTTTTGGGGTCGTTGAAATCGGGGAAATCGCTGCGGGCGAGGTTGGTGTTCTTGTCGATGAGCGCGTCATCGGGTTCATTCTTGTCAACAGGGCAAATGATGTATTTGGTCGGATCAACTCCCATTTGCCTCATTGCTGCTATTGCAGTGGAAGCGGCTTCCGCCTTTTCCGAATTTCCCGCCTCTTCAGGACCGGCGCCGCTCCTTGGAGGCAGGGCGGTTTCTTTCGTGCTCGGCAGTGCCTTTTCAACTGCTTCGGAAAGTGCCTTTGCCTTTGCCATCAAATCTTCAGACCCTTGAAATATCCCCCGATATGCCGTCAAAAGCTCCTTGGTCTTGTTATAATCTTTTTTATAATAATAATTTTCCACTATCAGCATGTAAAGCTGTGGATCCAGTGTTTTGTTTTTCAAATCCATTTGCTCCACTTTTTTCAAAGTCGCAAGCGAATCATCAAACTTTGCGATGCCTCTTTGGGTGATCGCGAGCAACATCAACGCTTTCCGGTTCCCCGGATCTTCTTTAAGCTCAAGATTAAGCTCGGATATGACTCGATTCGCCGCGGAGGGCCCTTTTTTGTAGAGATCCAGGGCTGTGTCAAAGTGCTGTCCGGCAAATATAGTTGAAGCGAAAAACAAAGATAAAAAAAGGTAGTGAATTTTCATTTTTTGAAGGAGTCGTATCAAATGCCTGTCCGGTTATTCATATTGAGCCGCTTTGCGGCTCGCAAGCCAAGCCACTGAAAACAGAGTGAGTTTTGGTGCCCGGAGGGGGACTCGAACCCCCATGCGGTTAAGCACAGGCTTCTGAGACCTGCGTGTCTGCCAATTTCACCATCCGGGCTAATGGAAAGGCCAAACGAGATACGGACGCCCGCGCCGCCGCAAGCACAGAATTCGCAGGCCGGAAGCCGGCGTGGATTTACGATTTGCGTTTCGAACGGAGTGAGAGGCTTGACATTACGATTTACGAATGAAGAGCCGGAACCACGCGGCGCGGTAGCGCCTTCATTCAATCGTAAATCGTAATTCGTAAATCGTAAATTCCCTACCGTTCCGCAACCGTCTCCGCCCACCACGGGCCGCTGCCGCGCACCGCCGACCAATACCACGCGGACACATCCGTCCACGCGCCGCCGTGCTCGTCGCGCCACCGCTCGCGCACGCGCCATGTTTCGCCGCCGCGCTCCGCGAAAAATTCCGACCACACCACGCCCCGCGCGTCGCGCACGAGGCCGGATGGCTTTATTTTGTATCCGCTCGCGCGAAAACAATCCGCCGCCGGATGCACCCCGCGCGACGCCTCGCGTATCCAACGCAACACTACAATCCGCCCGCCATCGCCGTCCGTGTCGTCCGCGTTCTCCGCCACCGTCTGTTTGAACACTCCCGTTTCGCCTGAAAACCCCGACGCAAACGCCGCCGCGCCTTCCGGTTTGCGCAGGCGAATCCACGGTTTGCCCTCAAACGTTTCCGGCCATCCGGGGAAGCCATCGTCCGCCGTTGTTGTTATTGTTTTCTGCGCGCCGAAAAATGGCAGCATGGCGGCAATCGCACATGCGGCGGCGAATGCAATAACGGAGCACGGACATTCCTGTCCACGTCCCGAATTTGGCGACTTCTCAACACGGCCAGGAATGTCCGTGCTCCTTTTCTTCAACCGCAGCCCCGCCCGCAACAATCCCGCCGCGAGCGCCGCGAAAACCGCCAGTCCCGCGCCTTCGTGCGCCCAACGCGGCGCGCTCCACAATCCCGATTCGATGAAAAACAACGCCGCCGCGCGCAACACGTTTCCGAGCAAAATCGCCGCAAACCCCGCGACGCCGAGCGCGAGCGTCCGCCACGCGCCCAGTCGCAGCCACGCCGCCAGCGCGCACGCGAACACGCCGCCCGTCCACAGCATGTGAACGCCGCTGCACGGCGCGTCCACGACCACCTGTCCGCCCGCCCATTGCAACGCCACGCCCGCGCGCTCCGTCGCCACGCCGCACAACGCAATCAGCGGACGCCCCATTTCCGCCGTCAGCACGCGCAACGGATATCCCGCGAAAAACTGCAACGTCGCCGTCACGGGCAGCGACAGCGCGAGCAGCCCCGCGCGACCGAGCGCGCCGCCGCCGCGACAAATCAAAACCGCAAACGCTCCCGCGCACAGCAACGCGCGCGCCAGCATTGGCAGCGACGCGAGTGCGAGCGATTGCTGGAGCGCCGCCGCGAGCACGCATGCGCCCGCCGCCGCGAGACGCCACGCGCTCGCGCGTTCGCGCCACACCGCGCGCGGAGTCAGCGCGAGCGCCAAGGCCAGCGCGACGAGACCGAAACGCTCGTCGCCCCCGTCGCCGAGCCGCGCGACGAACCAGCGCAACACCGGCCATCTCGCGATGAGCGTCAAAAACACGCTTGCGTAACTGGGAGCGCGGCCAGCCTTGGCCGCGAAACGAATGCTCTGAATTGTGCGCATGATTTTCGCGGCCAAGGCTGGCCGCGCTCCCGGCGGCGCCGCGCGACTTGCGCTTACGCATAAACCAATCGCGGTTCTCATTTTGCCAGGCCCCGGCATACGCTGAGTTTCCCTTTGCGCCGCCACCACATCGCGCTCGCGGCCAGGGCCGCCACAATCATCAACGCCCACGTCTCCGGCTCCGGCGATGTCGGCACGCCTTCGCTATCGTCCGCGCCAACCGCCTGCTCGCTCACGCCCTGCGGCAGCGGCAATGCCTGCGTCACCTTTTTCGCCTGCGCGGCGGCTTTTTCCGAAATGCGCGGCGTCATGTCCACCGCGACAAACGACGTGAACGGCGTCAGCAAATTGTATTTCAAGCCCAACTCCACTATCGCGGTTTTTTGTTTTTCCGCGTCGACGCGCTGCGCGTGCAAGTCCTTCAAATCCCAGAGCCGCTCGCGCGCCCACAACAATGCCAGCGTGCCGCGCCCGTTGAGATTCACGGCGTCCGCCGCGCGCGCGTCGGCGCTCCACGGGCCGGCGCCGGATTGGCCGCTGATGTGGATAACGCCGGTGCGTTCGTCAACGCCAGACGGCCATTTCGCGCAGAGGATTATCGGGCGTTGTGAGTGCACGTCGGGCAGCGGGAAATTTTTGCTCGTGGCGCTGCTGACGCTGGCGTCGCCGGTATCGCTGGTATCGCTGGTATCGTCGATGGTGCTTGCGGCGGGGGCGATGGTGGCGCGCACATGCGTCAGCACGGGAGCCTCGATCATTTTCCGCAATTTTTCCGCCGCCGCCGCCGCGCGATGTTCGTTGTCGACAATCACCGCCTCCGATTTTCCCGCGCGCGCGAGGCGTTCCATCAGCTCGCGGTTGACCGCCGTGCCGATGCCAAAGGCAAACAAGTTCGCGTCGCCGAGATTTTCGCGGACCAGCGCGTAGGCTTCCGCTTCCACGTCAACGTAGCCGTCGGTCACCACGATGATGCTGCGCGAGGCGCCGGTTTGCGCGCGGGGCATGGCGAGGGCGCGCTTGAGCGCGGGGAGCAATTCGGTGCCGCCGCCGCCGAAACTTCGCGCCTCGAAAAGCGCGAGCGTCTGCGCGATGTTTTCGGGCGTGGCCGCGACAGGCGCGTCAAAAAGCACGCGGTTACCGCCGGAGAAAAGCAGCACGTTGAACGTGTCCTGCGCGCGCAGGTTGAGCAGCATTTCGCGCAGCAACGCGGCGGACACATTCAGCGGAAAACCCATCATCGAGCCGGACACATCCATAACGAACAAGTAGTCGCGCGGCGGCACCATCGCCGGCTCGACGCGCGCGGGAGGCTGCACCATGAGCAGGAAATATTTCTCGCCCTTGAACTCGTCGAGAAGCAGGCCGCTCGCGAGCGCGTCGCCCGCGAGTTTGTAGCGCAAAATGAAATCGCGATTCATCGCGACCTCCGCGCGCGGCGGCAGCGTCACGCGCACGCCGCCGTCGATGTCGGTCGTCTCGACGCGGTGCGACACGCATTTCACTTTTTTCACGGGGGAACCGGAAAGCACGTCGACGCTCAGCGAGAACACCGGCTCATTTTCCGCGCCGCCCTTTTTCGCGTAGGGCACAGGCACGACCGTTTGCCGCGCGCCCGCGCCCACGCCCGCGCTGAGTCCTGGGTCCTGAGTCATGCGTCCCGCTCCCGCCGCACCCGCCGCCCGCGTGTAACGCGGGCCGACGACGGTCGGGAAAACCCATTCGTATTCGCCGTCGCTCGGCGTGATGAGTTCGTTGTAACGCAACTCCACCGTCACTGTGTCGCCAGGCAAGATATTGGCGACGTTCATTTCAAAGACATTGCTCCGGTGCGATTCGAGGAGCGAGGCAGTTTTGCCCTCGCGCTTCGCCGTCTCGTAGGTTTTGCGCGCCTCCTCCTTTTCCTTGATTTGCGCCTCGATGCGCCGTTCGCCGACGGTCATCGTCATGCCGTGGACGGCGGCGCGCGTCGACGCCGGAAAAACATAGCGCGCCTCAAGCGGCGTGGCGCCCTCGTTCTGGTAAGTTTGCACGACGCGCACCTCGGCGACCACGCCGCCGATGACGGCGTCGACTTGCGTGCTCTTGAGTGGCAGCGCGTCCACGCCCGCCTCGGCGCCCTTCACTTGGAAATAAGGCGAGAGCGAGACGTCGGGATTGTCGGAATCGGAATCGGAAACGAAACCATCGGACGGCAACGGCGCGCCCGCTCCTGAAAGCGAGGCGCCCCCAGCCGGCGCGCCGAGCAGCAGCGCGGCGACGGAAACAATGTGGAGAAGAGAAGAATGTTTTTTCATACGCGCGAAGCCTGCGCGCGCTGCGTGAAGTCCGTGTGAAGCGAGCGTGAAATCGCGGTGAAATCGAGGAATGACGGGCAGTCATTTTTGGTTCTCCGCTGTTTTCAAAGTCTAGTGGAGAACTCAACGCCAACGGCGTTGTGCCCTCCAGCCCAAGGTTGCCCGAGTCCGCGAGGGCTACCCTGGGATAATGCATGATAATAATCCACAACCCCAACGGGGTTGCGGCCTTGTGAGGTGATGCAGAGGCCACAAGAGGCGGGGTATTTGAGCAGCCGGAGTTTTGGCGCGCGGGACTTCAGTCCCGCTTTTGACGGGCCTACCGAGGGCGAAGCCCGACAGTTTGACATTTATTGGCCCGCCTTTCTTCGCTCCGACGGCGGGAGCGGCGGGATGAATCCCGCCGTCGAAAGCGGGACTAAAGTCCCGCACTCCAAAGCGCGCATTCGCCAAATAAGAGAATAAAAATGCGCGCGTGTTTGCGAACCCGCGAGTGGTTTGACGCGCCCGTTTGACAATCCACACGGGCTGGCTGCCTCTGGCACGTCAGGCCAATCGCAAAAAAACGCGACCTCGTTGCCGGGGTCGCGTGAGGTCGCGTGAGCGTGAGTGATGCGGCGCGCGCGCTTCGTTTTGCTTCGCGCGCTCTTCGCTTATTTCCCAAGGCTGGCGCGCAGGTCGTCGAGCTGGCCGGCGCTGCCGAGGAGGTTGTTGCGGCTGGCGATGAACTTCGCATATTCCTCAATGTAGATTTTGCCAGCGGGGCGGAAATCAAACTCGGCGGGCTTGTCACGGAAAAATTCGCGGTGAACGCGCGTCCACACGAGGCGACCGTCGGTGTCGATGTTGATTTTCGTCACGCCGAGTTTCGCGGCGGGGAGGTATTCGTTAACGTCCACTCCGGCGCTGTCCTTGATCTGGCCGCCGGCGGCGTTGATGCGGGCGACTTCGTCTTGCGGGACGGAGCTGGAGCCGTGCATCACCAGCGGGAAGCCGGGGAGTCGGGCTTTGATTTTTTCGAGAACGTCGAAGTGCAGCGATTGCTTGCCTTTGAATTTGAAGGCGCCGTGCGAGGTGCCGATGGCGCAGGCGAGGCAGTCGCAGCCGGTGAGTTTCACGAATTTTTCCGCGTCGGCGGGGTCGGTGAGCGTGGCGTGGCCGTCCTCGACTTTCACGTCTTCCTCGACGCCGCCGAGTTG
>Ga0123357_10014760_pt1 | contig 10209 bp, 1 predicted proteins | sample TergutEmb28metaG_FD_89873 | JGI IMG/M metagenome (GOLD analysis project Ga0123357, IMG submission 89873) | Embiratermes neotenicus P4 segment gut microbial communities from Petit-Saut dam, French Guiana - Emb289 P4 | ecosystem: Host-associated > Arthropoda: Insects > Digestive system > Gut ... | reverse complement strand
TCAATCCTCTATCAGAGCCGCGACCGTAAGGGAGCGACCCGTGCGACAATGCGGAGATAAAGCCTGTCGCTCCCTTACGGTCGCGGCTCTGATGGCCAAATGGTGGAGGATTGAGACAGAGCACATCGAAACCACTTGCGGCGTCGCGGACCTCGCCTTGCTTATGACAATTTTCCACAAAAAATGGCCACACCCCATCCCCGCCAAAACGATCACGCCCTAAAAAACAGGACAAATTCAGAACAAATTCCCGTTTTTTTGAGATGTCCGGCCTAGTGATGACCGATGTACAGCTACACGGCGATTACGCCCGATATTCCGTCCTCTTTATCCGCAAAGCGTAACTTTGCAGGAGCGAATGTTTCGCGGACGACAAACACGTACCATTTTTGAGGAACATCTGATGTTTTCCGTGTTTTCCGATGCTTTCTGTTTCAATCGCGTTTTCACTGACGGCTCAACGTTGCGTAAAGCCAGGCGGCTACGTGGGTGGGGTGGAGGGCGGGGCAGCAGGTTGCGCCTGGAAAAGCTGGAAAGCCGACTCCTCTTTACTGTCACCTCCGCTGACTTCGACGCCATCCGACTAGCGTATCCCGACCTGAACCTCTCAGCGAACATGGGCGATTACAACGTCATCGAGATCACCGCCGCCGAGCTTTCCGACGCCGCCATCCGCAACGCCATCAACACCGCCGCTTCCACCACCGCCAACGACCTGATCGTCTGCCGAACCACCGATACACAAAACACCATCACCCTCACCGGCACACAACTCGACATCTTCATCGACGCCACCACGAACGGCTCCCTCACCATCGTCTCCCTCGGCGACGACCCCCTGACGATCGACGCCAATGGACTATCCACCGTACTGGTCATTGGAGACTCCACCGTCGCTTTAGGCGGACTGACGATCGCCAATGGCAATGGAAGCGCCAACGGCGACGGCGGCGGAATATACAACGGTGGCAACTTGACATTGGCCAACTCCACCATCACGGGCAATACGCTCGGCCAGTACAACATCGGCGGCGGAATATACAACAGCTATTGTGGCACTTTGACAATAGCGAACTCCCTCATCACCGAAAATACCGCCGGCAATTACGGCGGCGGCGGAATTTTCAACGACGGCGGCACCATCACCGTGATACAGTCGACCTTCTCAAAAAATACCGACGGCGGCTACGGCGGCGGTATTTTCAACAACGGCGGCACCGTCACCGTGACGGATTCAACTATCACCAACAATACTGCCAACGGCTACGGCGGCGGCGGAATATATAACAACGGCGGCGCCTTAACGGTCGCCGATTCAACCTTCACGCAAAATGTCGCTCACATGTGCGGTGGCGGCGCTATTGGCAACTTCAACGGCGGCTCCTTGACCGTCACCAATTCCACCTTCTCCCAAAATACCACCGACGGCGACGGCAACGGCGGCTCTATCAACAACTCCTTCAGCACCGCTACCATCTCCGACTCCTCCTTCACTGGAAACACCATCAGCGGCAATGGCGTCGGCGGCGGCGGTATATACAACGATACCGGCACTTTGTCCGTGATCCATTCCACCTTCACCGAAAATTCCGGCGGCTCACGCGGCGGCGGCGGGATATATAACGACAATGGCTACACCACCGTCACAGATTCGGACTTCACCGAAAATACCGGCGGCGGATACGGCGGTGGTGGAATACACAACGATTATGGCACCTTGACGGTGATACATTCCACCTTCACGCAAAATACCGACGGCGGCTACGGCGGTGGCGGAATTAGCAACATCTATGGCACCACAACGGTCACCAATTCCACCTTCTCCGCAAATACCGCCGGCTGGTACGGCGGTGGCGACGGCACCGGATGCGGCGGCGGTATATACAACAATGGCACCTTAACAGTCACGCTTTCAACCTTCACCGAAAATATGGCCGGCGCCGACGGCGGCGGACTTAGCAGCGAATACTATGGCGACGCAACCATAACGGATTGTATCTTCACGCAAAATACAGCCGGTGGCTACGGCGGTGGCAGCGGCGGCGGCGGTGTATACAACGGATACAATGGCACCATGACCCTATCCAATTCCACCTTCACCCAAAACAATGCCGTCTGCTTCGGCGGCGGTGGAATAAGCAACGTCTATGACGCTACCCTGACAGTGATCAATTCGACCTTCACTGAAAACACCGCCGGCGGATACGGCGACGGAATCTCCTACGGCGGCGGCGGAATACTCAACAATAGCGACCTGACTGTGGCGAACTCGACCTTCACTGGAAATACCACTGACGGCGACGGCGGAGGCGCTATACACAACGAAGAAGGTACCACCACGCTGATGACTTCCATCATCATCGGAAATAGCGCAGGAATTAATGACACCGGCTACGGCAGCAACGGCGGCGGACTCGACAACAGAGCCTCCATGACCGTGATCAATTCACTCATCGCCCAAAACGCCACCGGCGAATTCGGCGGCAGCGGCGGCGGAATCTACAGCTTGGGCGACTTGACGGTTGTCAATTCAACCATCACGGACAATACCGCTTGCGAAAACGGCTGCGGCGGTGGTGGTATATTCCACGAAGGCTACGACGGCACTTTGACTCTCATCAACAGCATTATCATCCATAATGAAGATTTCAGTTCTTTTTCAAATGATGGGAATACGGATATACAGTATTGGAATCCGTATGCAGAAATAGACGGCTACAACAACCTCACCTCCTTCACCGACTGGACCGACTCAGCGAACAACCTCACCTATAACTCCGCCCTCCCCTTATTCATCGACGCATCGAACGGCGATTATCGCCTTGCCGACAGTTCCCAGGCCATTGACAAGGGCGACAACTCCCTCGCCGTCGTTCAGGGATTGACAGCCACTTCGCTCGACTTGTCCGGAAATCCGCGAATCACGGGATCGGCCATCGATATCGGCGCGTATGAATATGTAACGAATGAACCCGACTTCTCGATCACCCCGGAAGAATACGCATGGTTGCGGGCAACATACCCCGACCTGAATCTTTCGGAAAACATGTCGGATTACAACATCATCGGTTTCACCGTCGACAATCTCTCCGAGGACTCTCTTCGCGCCGCCATCGCCTCCGCCGCCACCTCCACCCAAAACGACCTCATCGTCTTCCGCACCACCGACACACAAAACACCATCACCCTCTCCGGCTCCGAACTCGACATCGACATCGACACCGCCACCTACGGCTCCCTCACCATCGTCTCCCTCGGCGACACCCCACTGACCATCGACGCCAACGATCTCTCACGCGTACTCGCCATCGGCAACTCCTCCACCGTCGCCCTGGGCGGCCTGACAATTGCCAATGGCAACGGAAACGGAGGCGACGCCGGCGGCATCGCCAACGACGGCACCTTAACCATCACAAACTCGACCATCACCGGAAATGCAGTCGACGCGGACATCGGCGGCGGAATATACAACAGCCAGAGTGCCTCCTTAACGATAACGCATTCGCTCATCTCCGAAAACACCGCCGGCAATTACGGCGGAGGCGGAATATACAACGACGGCGGCACCTTGACGGTCAGACAGTCGACCTTCTTCAACAACACCGCCGGCGGATACGGCGGTGGAATAAGCAACAACAATGGCACTCTGACGGTCACGGATTCAACTTTCACGGAAAATACCGCCGGTAACTACGGCGGCGGAATATCCAACTCCTACGGCAGCACCGCGACGATCACCAATTCGACCTTCTCCGGAAATACAGCCAGCGGGTACGACAGCGAAATAAACTACCTCTGCGGCGGCGGCGGAATACACAACGCGGGGGCCCTGACGCTGACCGATTCGACCTTCTCGGACAATACCACCGGTGGATACGGCGGCGGCGGAATGTTCAACTATAATGGCTCCGTAACCGTCACAAATTCGACCTTCTCGGAAAATTCAACCATCGGTGACTATAGCAGCGGCGCAGGAATCATGAATTACGGCTACGGCGGCTCCTTGACGCTGACCAATTCGACCATCACGGGAAATTCCACCACCGACTACGGCTACAGCAGCAGAGGCGGCGGAATAAGCAACGTCTACGGCACCGTCACGATCACGGATTCGACCATCTCAGAAAATTCCGCCGGCGGATACGGCAGCGGCGGCGGACTATACAACAATGGCTACATGACCGTGATCCATTCGACCATCACTGGAAATACGGCTGACAAATACGACTGCGGTTACAGCGGCGGCGGATTATGCAACTACGGCGGCACCTTGACGGTCATCAATTCGACCATCACAAACAATATCGCCGGCGGATACGGCGGCAGCGGCGGCGGATTATGCAACTACGGCGGCACCTTGACCGTCTCGAATTCAATCATCGCGGGAAATACCGCGGATGGCGATGGCAGCGGCGGCGGATTATATAACATTAGCACGGCTACGCTGACCAATACGACCATCACAAGAAATAGGACTTCCGGCGAATACGCCGGCGGCGGAATATACAACGATAACATCTTGACGCTCGCCAACAGCATTGTCGTTGATAACGCCACAACAGATATCTACCACCAAAATCTCGGAACAAGTTACAATACATATGGCTATAACAACTTGACAACGTTCACCGGCTGGACCACCTCGTCCAACAACATCCTCTATGACTCCGCCCTCCCCTTATTCGTCGACGCCGCAAACGGAGACTACAGCCTCGCCGCCAATTCACAGGCCATCGACAAAGGCGACAACTCCCTCGCCGCCGCACAGGGCCTCACCGCCTCTTCCCTCGACCTCGCCGGAAATCCACGGATCGTCGGATCGTCCATCGACATCGGCGCATATGAATATGTAACCGCTGAACCCGACTTCTCGATCACCCCGGAAGAATACGCATGGTTGCGGGCGACGTATCCCGACCTGAACCTCTCGGAAAACATGTCGGATTACAACATCATCGGTTTCACCACCGACTATCTCACCGACGCCGCCCTCCGCGCCGCGATCGCCACCGCTGGCACCACCACGCAAAACGACCTGATCGTTTTCCGAACCACCGCCGACGACAACACCATCACTCTTTCCGGCTCAGAACTCGATATCAACATCGACACCACCACCTACGGCTCCATCACCATCGTCTCCCTCGGCGACACGCCCCTGACCATTGACGCCAACGATCTCTCCCGAGTGCTCTCCATCGGCGACACCTCCACGGTCGCTTTGGGCGGCCTGACGATTACCAATGGAAAAGGAGCCTCCGGTGATAACGGCGGCGGCATATACAACGCCGGCGCCTTAACAGTGACGCATTCGACCATCACGCAAAATACGCTCGGCGGATACGGCTACGGCGGCTACGGTGGCGGAATATACAACGACAATGCCACCTTGACGATCACCAATTCCACCATCTCACAAAATACTGTCGGCTCGTACATGTCCGGCGGCGGCAGCGGCGGCGGTATATACAACAATAATGGCACCTTGACGATCACGAATTCCACCGTCTCGGGAAATAGTATCGATGCGCAGGGATTCAACGGCACCGGCGGCGGAATATACAACTACAAAGGCGCCGCGACCGTGACGGATTCGACCATCTCTGGAAATACTGCCGCCTCGTTCGGAGCCAATAGCTACGGCGGCGGAATATACAACGACTCGGGCGATTTAACGCTCACCCATTCGAACATCACAAACAATACGGCCGGCATTTATGCCGGCGGCGGCGGCGGAATATTCAACATCAATGGCACCGCAACGCTGACTGGTTCGACCATCGCAGGAAATACCGGCGGCATGTACGGCAACGGCGGCGGTATATGCAACAGCAACGGCACACTGACGATCACGAACTCGGACTTCACTCGAAATACCGCAGGCTCCTACGGCTACAGCGGCGGCGGAATATATACCTCCAGCGGCACCGTGACCATCACGCATTCAACCTTCACGCAAAATACCGCCGGCAATTCCGCTGACAGCCCTTATGCCTCCAAGAATGGCAACGGCGGCGGCATCAGCATTGCTAACGGCACCGTGACCATCACGGATTCAACCTTCACAGCAAATACTACCGTCGGCGGATATGGATACGGCGGCGAAGGCGGCGGCATCTACAACGCCGGATCCTTGACCGTCACAACTTCGACTTTCTCGGGAAATACTCTCGGCACCTACGGCAGCGGCGGCGGAATATTCAATCGTGGTTCCTTGACCGTCACACTTTCGACCTTCTCGCAAAATACCGCCGGTGAAACCGGCGCCGGCGGGGGAATATATAACGCCAACACCGCAACGGTGGCGAATTCGACCTTCACCGAAAATACTGCCGGCACTCGCGGCTGGGACGGCAGCGCCGGCGGAGCAATATGCAACATGGACTCCTTGACCGTGACGGATTCCGCCTTCACCAGAAATACAGCCAGCGGCTACGGCGGCGGAATATTCAACGGCTATCAAAGCGCCTTGACGGTCATCAATTCCTCCTTCACTGGAAATACGGCGACCAGCGGCATCGGCGGCGGAATAAAAAATGACAGAGGCACCGTGACCGTCGCCAATTCCACCTTGACGCAAAATACCGCCGGCAACTACGGCGCTGGAATCGAAAGCAATGGTTCCTTGACCCTGATCAACAGCATCGTCGTCAATAACACTAGTAATGCATCTTCAAACGACAATGTATATAAAGAATCCGGAACAATCAACGGCTACAACAACTTAACAACCTTCACCGATTGGACCGCCTCGGCGAACAACATCCTCTATAACTCCGCCCAGCCCTTATTCGTCGATTCCGCCAACGGCGATTATCGCCTCGCCATCGGCTCCCAGGCCATTGACAAAGGCGACAACGCCCTCGCCGCCACTCAGGGGTTGACATCTTCTTCGCTCGACCTGGCTGGAAATCCGCGTATCGCCGGAGCCGCCATCGACCTGGGCGCGTATGAAGCCGGCGACTTTACGATCACTCCGGAAGAGTACGCATGGTTGCGGACAACATACCCCGATCTGCACCTCTCCGAAAACATGTCGGATTACAACATCATCGGTTTCACCACCGACTATCTCTCCGAAGACGCCCTCCGCGCCGCCATCGCAGCCGCCGCTTCCACCACCGCAAACGACCTCATCGTCTTCCGTACCACCGCCACCGACAACACCATCACCCTTTCCGGCACGCAACTCAACATCAACATCGACACCACCACATATGGCACCCTCACTATCGTCTCCCTCGGCGACACGCCCCTCACCATCGACGCCAACGATCTCTCCCGCGTGCTCTCCATCGGCAGCACCTCCACCGTCGCACTCGGCGGACTGACGATTACCAACGGCACGATAGCCAGCAACAACGGTGGCGGTATATACAGCGCCGGAACCTTAACGGTCACAAACTCAACCTTCACCGAAAATACCGCCGATTGGAACGGCGCCGGAATATATAGTGGCGCTGGCACCTTAACGGTCACAAACTCGACCTTCTCCGAAAACACCGCCCTCGGTGGCGGCGGTGGAATATGCAGCGCCTCCGGCACCCTGCTGGTAGCGAATTCAACCTTCTCCGAAAATACCGCCGCCGACGGCGGGGGAATCGCCAGCGCATCGAATAACACGACGGTGACGAATTCCACCTTCGTGGGGAATACAGCCAGATACGCCAGCGGAATCTACCACGATTATGGCTCCCTGACCGTGACGGATTCGACCTTCACAGAAAATACCTCCACAGGTGGGTACGGCGGCGGCGGAATCCTCAACTACCGTGGCTCCGTGACGGTCACGGATTCGACCTTCTCCGAAAATACCGTCGATCAAAATGGCGCCGGCATATACAACATGAATGGCACCCTGACCGTCACAAATTCAACCTTCACCGAAAATTCGGCAAATTCGAGCGGCGGCGGAATATATAGCACCAGTGGCACTTTAACCGTCACCCATTCAACCTTCACCAAAAATACAACCGGCGGATACTCCGGCGGCGGCGGAATAGACAACGACAATGGCTCCGCAACCGTCACCGATTCCACCTTCACCGAAAATACCGGCGGCTACTACAGCACCGGCGGCGGTATCAGAAATTCCGCCGGGTCCTTGACCGTCACCAATTCCACCTTCTCCAAAAATACCGCAGGCCTCTACGGCGGCGGAATCGCCAACGACAGTGGCGGCACCACGACGATCTCCCTCTCCACCTTCACCGAAAATAGCAGCACCTGGTACGGCGGCGCCATCAGCAACTCCTCTGGCAACGTAACGATCACCAACTCGCTCTTCACCGAAAATACCGCCAATAACGGCGGCGGCGGAGTATACAACCTCAATGGCTCTCTGACCCTGATCAATTCCACCTTCACCGAAAATACCGCCGGCGGTTACGGCGGCGGCGGCGTGTTCAACTGGGGTGGCATCTCGACGCTCGCCAACAACATCGTCGTTAATAATGGCTCATCGGATATATATAAAATCTCCGGCACAATCGACGGCTACAACAACTTAACCCCCTTCACCAACTGGACCGCCTCCGCGAACAATATCGCCTACGACGCCGGCAAACCCCTCTTCCTCGACGCCGCCAACGGCGACTATCGACTCGCCGCCGGTTCCCAGGCCATCGACGCCGGCGACAACACCCTCGCCGCCGACCAAGGCCTGACCGACACCTCGCTGGACCTCGCCGGAAACCCGCGAATTTTCAACAACACGATTGATGTTGGCGCATACGAGTATCAATCACTCCCGGCCCCGGCGTCGGCCTCGACGGGAAACGTCGGCACACAAAGTGTCTCATTGTCGTGGGAAGAAGTAACAGGCGCCGACGGCTACGAGATCGACTGGTACGCCGACGGCACTCTCGCCGGCAGCACCACGGTCTCTGGCGGCGACACGCTCTCCACCGACATCACAGGCCTCCAACCGGGCACCGACTATTCATTCAACGTCTACGCCACGGCAGGCGGAACACCTTCCTCCGACTACGCCTCCGCTTCCGCGACAACCGGAACGCTTAATCCCGACGCTTCCATCAAAGCGCCAACAAAACTAAAAGCAAACATCATTGGCACGCAAAGTATCACATTGACCTGGACTGCCGCAACGGGCGACGCCGACGGCTATATAGTTGAATGCTACTACAAAAACACTCTTATCAGCAGCTCAACAATCGCCGGCGGCGACACAACCTCCGCCACAATCACCGGCCTCGATCCGAAAACCGCCTATTCCTTCCGCATCTACACAACCACCGCCAACGAAAAAATTTCCACAAAGTATGCCCACGCCTCCGCAACAACCAAGGCAATTCCATCTCCGCAGTCCGTGAAAGCCACCGCCGACAGCATCAGCACCATCGTGATTGCATGGAACGCTCCGAAGGCAACCACCGTGCCCGGCGATCTCACTATCGTCGGTTACAACATCTACGATTCCGCCGGCAACCTCATCGCCACCGCCGACGCAAACGATACTTCCTTCCAAATAACCGATTTAAGCCCCAACACTTCCTATGCATTTACCATCACCGCCGTTTACCAGCCCAAGTCCGGCGGCCCGGAAATGGAATCCACCAGACCCGTTACGGTCAAAACGCAAACCACGGCATTTCTCGCCCCGAAACTCATCTCGGCAAGCACGGGTAATCATCTCACCAGCATCACGCTTCGCTGGCACGCTCTCCCCGACACCGACGGTTTCAACATCACATGCACACAGAACAATAACCCCATCACTCTGGATTTCAGCCCCGACGGAAACGCAAGTTATCTCTACGACGCCAATGGCAACATCATCGGCGTCACCTTCACCGGCCTCCCCATCGGCCTGAAATACAATTTCGCCATCAGTGCAACAAATTCCGCACTGAACATGGAATCCGCAATCCTTCACTACACATGGAACTGGCTCAAATGGAATTGGTGGAATCAGCCGTATTTCGTGCTTCAGTCGTAACGGAATGCGTGATATGACATACAAAATAACCGGTAGCGACCCCGCTTTGCGGGGTAGAGCCCCGCATTGCCATCTTGCTGTTACCTGCTCTGTCTCAGTCTCAATCCTCTATCAGAGCCGCGACCGTGAGGGAGCGACCGTGCGGCAATGTGTGAATACCGCCTGTCGCTCCCCAATACTGTCCGGTATTTTTCCATCCTACCCGCTCACCTTAACGCAATTCTAACTTGCGCTCCATGCGTATTTCTGGC
>Ga0123357_10014759_pt1 | contig 10209 bp, 5 predicted proteins | sample TergutEmb28metaG_FD_89873 | JGI IMG/M metagenome (GOLD analysis project Ga0123357, IMG submission 89873) | Embiratermes neotenicus P4 segment gut microbial communities from Petit-Saut dam, French Guiana - Emb289 P4 | ecosystem: Host-associated > Arthropoda: Insects > Digestive system > Gut ... | reverse complement strand
TTCCAACATCCTCACTGACCGCAAAAAAAATTCGGCGGCTCTGAGAAAAGTCTCGGGGGGCGCAAAATTGGACAAAAATAACAAAAAACAGCTAGATAGGCAAAACTCCCCCCCCCCCCCCTTATTTGATGGATTCTTATTGCTGTCCATCCATCTGCAGTAGGTTAGTTTTTGTTAAATGTGGAATAAGAAACCAACTAAATGTCACTTAGTATTGTATTTATTTCTCCTTTATAAGTTGCTCTTTATAAGTTGCTCAACACGTTTCGGGCCACCTTGTGCCCATCTTCAGGAGCTGACGACTTAGTGGTATACCACCAAGTCGTCAGCTCCTGAGGTTGGGCACAAGGTGGCCCGAAACATGTTGAGCAACTTATAAAGGAGAAATAAATACAATACTAAGTGACATCTAGTTGGTTTCTTAATCAACATTGAACTACGATGCACGGTCAATCACACATCAAATCTAGTTTTTGCTAGTTTTGATTCTCCTTTCTTTAGAAAACCCTTCGAAACGCCGTTGACTCTTGAATACCGTGTGCAATCTTGGTTTTTCGAGGCAGTGGCAGTCGCGTTGTCGCCACCCCTGGCATATGGTTCATGACCTGCACCTTGGATCGGCCCAGTTTACCCAGTTAAATATACCATATTATGCGCTGTATGTGGGAAAGAGCAAGATAATGTACAGAGTTTCTTATGTTTACGTGTAGTATACGTATATATTTCAGTAATAATGCAACATTTATAAGCAAAGTGCGGACTGATACACACGTTAAGTAGTTCTGTCCGTGCTGCAACAGGGTCGTAAGTACTATTGGCTTTCCTGTGTCATTATTCCAGTTGATGTACCGCTGAGTACAGCCAGAACGGACGAATATTTTTCCTCCACTTGTTTCGTACCTGTGGACGTGTTTTACAAATACGATACGCGGTAATCTAACTATTATTGTAAATCAATTATTTCATTTTATTGTTACTATTTTTATATTTGTAGAGACTTTTATTCACAATACATATCTCATTGCTCAAAAGCAACATTTTTGTGCCTTTCAGCCACGTGTCTTAAACTTGAAACGTGACGATAAAGTCTCGTGTCATCTTATAAAACGGCTGTGTGTTATCTGATACAGCATATAATATGTGCATACGTTACATATAATGCAGAAGTATAAGTCTTTACTGACATGTCCTTCCATTTTGCCAATTACGATTACCTTCTCCATGCCTTACACTGCACAGCGATTCCTTTGTCAGGTCTGCAGTTTACGTGGCCAACGTGCACGTTCTCTGTGCTCAACCGTCACATCAAATCTTTTCGTGTCAGAGTCAATTCTACCAAACGACATTTCGTGAAATTGCTGCTCATTATTAGTTTATGTAAATTATTCACAATAGGTTATCGCAGCACTGCAGTGGCTTTAGAATGTGAGGCTGGAGGTCCTGAACAGCTGTGGTGCTGAAGATTCAAGTCTATTGGGATGATATGCTGTGTCGTTGCGTAAACAATCCCAGACGTTTTAAAGTATCGGGCTGCAGTCTTTGTACTGCGTGACCCTGAAGATGACACTGTGACACCTTGGAAAGTTCGAAACTTTCTGACACAACGAAACAACGTAGCATAACGGACGACTTGAATCGTCGGCTGTAGGATCATTTGTACTTTATATAATACTTGAAATTTTGGTATGCAAATGTTAGTTGATACGAAGATGCGTCCAAAAGCAATACTTAAAGATCAGTGTGTGACGTAGAACGTTTCTGCAGAATCCGGGTCAAGAAAGAATCGATCTCATACACTATTTTGCCCAGATATACAGCTGATTTTCTTACTGACGTCTTCAAGATGTGACCGCTGCCGAAGAATTGTCACCGTTTGGCAAGGATGAGCAACACCTTCATGTGAACAGACGTTTCATTAGTGCTTAGTTTGTATATAGTTTCAACTCGAACCCTTCGTCTCGAACAGGTTGTCTGTTACACTGTGTGAGGTTAGACTCGAGTCTTTGATCTACTGTTGGTACATAAATAGTTGTACACCATAACTAATCACGAATTTTAATACAGTGAAACGTCATCCTTTGTGCAAAAACACACCCATTTCCTACACGGTATATAAACTCATCCACAATAGCTTTTGTAATATGAGCGGTGCTTCTTTGGCAATGTCTGCGTCTTGCAATCTTGAAGCAGTCTGACTTGCACAGTTAGTGCGACAGTTCTACTTCAGTGGAAGGAATGTCAGTGAAGATGTCTGCTCAGTTCCACCATTGTCACTGGAGTCGTGGCCAGTACTGTGAAGTCATATCCGGTGGTTGTCCAGGTACAGCGATCGGAACGGATACTCCCGGGGAGATCAGACCTGTGGAAGACCAGGGCAGTCGGTTAGCTGGTCAAGGAATGACGTCCTTTAAAGAACCCCTACGTGCACTACCGTTTTCTCAATAGCTGTTCTGAACCTGTTACATGTATTGTACATTCTCATATTCTGTTCTTTAACCCTTTAAGCGTCAGTCGTGATTATATCTATAACCTGCCTTAACATTGAAATTTGTACCCTGCATTTTCCACCCCCATCTAGCGCCCAGGTTAAAGAAAGAGTAGAAATATAACCCTATTCTACCTCTGGGCCTTCGTGGTCTGTTCTAGGGCGAATCATACTTTATTCTGCATTTCACCCCCACAATGGTGAATATTTATTCTTAGTATGAGTTGCAAAACAAACATCATTATTCCGCTTTCTTAAGCAGAGATGTAGTGTTTTCTGTGACGCAAGTAGTGCGTGCTTAAATATTATGTAGGTGTACTTGAGTCTTCAACGTATTAGACTCAATTTTAGTCTTATCGTGACATCTATGCCTAGGTCTGCCAATCGGTCTTTTTCCTTCATTTTTTTCGGAATAAAATATTTGCAGCAATTTCTCATCTCTGATTCATGATACCTTCTACGTATAGCTTATTTCCCTTGAGTGCACATTTGTATAAAACTTCCTGCAGAACCGAAACCATGCTGCTCCTGCGATATTGGATGTTATCACAGCAGTGTTGATGAAAATTCAAGTCTTATGGATTGTTAGTCCGAGTCGATTGTTAAGTATTTACCGACGTTTTGGACGGAGCGTAGTGTCTCTATCATCAGGGTCAAACAGTGTCGTTGAATCCACCCTGAAGATTAAGGCACGACTCCTCTCCGAAACCTCGGTAGCTATTTACCAGTCGACACGGCGTAATATCCCAGAAGACTTTAATCTCCATGGGGTTTCTCATTGTGCAGTTTCTGTATCCTCCCACTCAGATGTACACGAAAGCCGTCCGTCTGTGTGCTAGGCAGTGTCCCACCTGTGGATGAAGTACCGTTGGCAGAATATTGGTGCCCGTTCATAGCCTGGTAAGACTGAGTGGGGCTGCATGGTGATGGTCTGGTTCCATAGGCCCCTAAGGTCAGCGGGTCGTATGTTGGGGGCCGTGTCATGCAGGAGTAGCCACTCCCCGTTACAGCATCCCTCTGCTGGAGGCTGCATGCCGTTGGGCTTGGACCCATGCTGCCTCCCATGCCCACACTGCCCCCAGCCACACCCGTCCCCGGGTGGTGGGTTGCGGACATGCTGAAACTCGACATTGTCGTCATGGTGCTGAAAATAGACACCAATGGAACTTGTGAGCGGACAGTAGAGAAACTCTGGAACTTCATGTGGCATTTTGTGGTGCACTCGAATTACGAGTGTAACAATCAAGTCAGGATACGATATTCTGAAATGTGACGCCGTGTACATTGGTAGATAAATACAGCAGTTTTACATCCACAAAGTCCCAGTCATTTCGATGACAACCGTAAGTGCGTATCTCATTAACCCTACGGCCCTCCTACCTCAGTCACGTGACTGCAGCTGGTACGTACCCAGACCACTAGTGGCACCTCCACCGCTCTGACTGCAGAAACACGCTGATCTACGGGCACACTTCCTACTTGTGACATCACAGTAGGCTCGCTGACGCTACCTATTCCTTCAGATGGAGACTTTGTGGAGTTAATCGTACTATACCAACGTTAACGATATACAAACCGTTTGCACTTTCAAGATATCACATTTCCACCCCCCGAAGCTTGCGCGTCCAAACCAGGGCGACCCCAGGTCTAATACAAAGCTGTAGTGTGTATATATCTATATATACATACAGGCATGAACACAATATTACAGTTAGTAGCAATATATAAGATACAACTACATGTTTCGGCCCTGAATGTAGGCCATCATGAGTTTGTCCAAAGAACATATTAAGTGACTATACAGTAAGTGTGGTAATTTTGTATGGGGGACCAGGTCTCGTCTTACATCATAAATCGTGGGATTAGTAGAAGTTGCCAACATTTACACTGACGCGTAGTTCATCATGTAAAATGGTAATCCCACAATTTATAATGTAAGACGAGATCTCGTCCCTCTCCAAAATTACCACACACACACTGTGTAGTCAATAAGTTCTTTGGACAACTGGTGATGGCCCACATACAGGGCCGAAACATGTAGTTGTTTACTATATATTGCTACTAATTGTAATATTGTTGTGTTCATGACTATGTGTATATAGATATATACACATTACAGCTTTGTATTATTGACCTAACACAGCGGGGATGACACACCTTAAGACCCAGGTCTGATCTCAGTATTCGCAGCTGTGAGAACTTCGAATCTGACTTATTGCTTTAGAGAAAATTTAGAGCAGGGCTGCCCAACATGCGGCCCTCTGTCACCTGAATAGTTTCAGTAGTACAGTTTAACCAACATAGTGCAATATGTCTGCAAAGTTAGTATCACAGAAAACGTTTGCGAACTGTTTCTCATCACTGTTGAGAGAGCACACAGCAGACCAATAGTTCTTTGTCTTTTGTCGAGTTAGTAACACCTACTGCGTTGTGATGCAACCGTACTCTTAGCCTAACTTGTTGTTTGTAAATAACAGCTTTCTAGTGAATTCATTTCCCCCCTTTTTGATATAGGTACACAAAGTGAGGCCCGCAGGCGAGTCCTTAACGAATTATGTGACCCTCGTGTTGGTTGAAGTTGGCCAGCCCTGATTTAGAGAAATGCAGAGTTGAGATATTTCAGTATTTATAGGTGCGGGCTGAACAAATGGGGAATCGGCGTTCGACACCCGGAAAGGGTCTTTAAGTTTATGCGCCCGCGAACTGACTTCTAACCCTGAAGATTATGGCGGTACGTTCGTTCGAAACGTCGGGAATAGATGACCCAGTCAAGCGGCGCAACAACCCAGACGACGCGCCTCCTCTCAGTCACGGGGTGGGAACCGCAAATTGCGGTTTTGGTGTTTGGGCATGATATATTGCTGCCTATTTTGTGTGCATTTGTTGTGTGTTGTTGGTGCATGATTGAGTGTCTATGAAAGAACGCAAAGGTAGATATTTCATAATGTTTTGACGTCAATCTTTATGAATATACATCGGTATTAAAACAGCAAAATTAAATGGGAATATTGTTCATTGTTAGATGTTGGTTCTTAGAACTGTATGAATATAGCTGCTTTTACATCAGGATTGTGCTTATAATAAAACCAACCAGATGCATTAATTTCTCAGAATCAGGACGGAACTGAGTTCCGTCCTGATTCTCCTCGCAAGCTGTCAGCAAACCTGTCTGACATATACCATTGCTGTGTATACAGCGAAAAACTCCTGATGGTGGGCAGAGGAACTGTCCGAAACAAGTAGAGTTTTATTCCAAAAATAAATTTCAGTAATTAGTGCACCTAGTTGTGGGCCGGGTAGCTCAGTCTGTATAACGACTGGCTACGGGCTGGACGGTCCAGGGATCGAATCCCGGTGGGGGCGAGATTTTCCGCACCTGTCCAGACCGGTCCTGGTGCCCACCCAACCTCTTTTACAATGAGTACCGGGTATTTCCCGGGGGTAAAGAGCGGCCGGGCCGTGACGCAGACCTCTCACCTCTTCTAGTGACATGGTCAAGAAAGAGTAGAGCTATACCTCTACTCCCCCTATGGACCGTACGGTCTGTACAAGGGTGCACTTTATTTTACTTTACTTTACTCTAGTACATCTAGCTGGTTTTATTATAAGAATTTATCACGATGCACGGTCACATGAACGTCAAATTCAGGACTGTGGTCTTGATGTCCAAGGGTCGCACGACCCGGCAGTCAGTGCCGTCGTGTGTTGCTGTTGTGTATTTCTGTGGAACTGTTTCATGTTTGTTGTACTTTAACATTGCCATCGTCTCCAAGTTGCAATTTGACTGAAGGCTTGTTGACACGAACGCAGTGCGCTATCTTATTTCCCTTCAAAGAAATCGGTGAAGTACAGAAAAATTGAGTTTTTTTTTTTAATGTTCTAAGTTCTTATAAGATTTAAATTGTGCGATGCAGAATAATTCTTCTGAAGAATGGGTAGGTACACGGTTGATGAAAGTGTGATTCAGGACTTACTAGAGATACATTTCTGAACAAGAAATGTAGCACAAAAACGTAAAACAAGGAAGGACGCTTGTCCTGACGCTAAGGGTACACACAAGGACAAATATGAAACTGAATTTCCTCTACAACAACAAAAATATATGACGTAAGAATTCTAGATTTTTCTCTTTTGTGGTTAATGAAAGAGAAGTGTGTGATAAGGTTTACATTATTTACTACTACTACTACTACTACTACTACTACTACTACTACTACTACTACTACTGTTACTGTTGACACCTAGGGCAGTGCTGGATGAATGTCTTTTAATTCCTTGGAAGGGTGGGGTAAAATGAAGGCATTCTGTCCCCTTCCTCATGACGTGGCCTCCGGGTGAGGATTCGCCACTAGTCTGAGTCAGTGCTCATTTTTTCTCCGGCAGTTCAAACCATCGGTGACAAGTCCTGAACTAACTAAGCACCGAGTCCCGAAGGTATATGGGGGGAGGTGGAGGCATAGATCTACACATTCTGAAGTGTGTGCTAGATGGAGGTGAATAGTCGGTTTTGGACTTGGGCTTTTGTGCCCTCGTAGAAAGAGTATCCCTTGAATGGTGGGCTGATTGGGACCCAGTAGCGGTTTGGATACTTGGAGTAGTGAAGAATACCTTGTCTTTTCCGGGAATCGAACCGAGGTTTTTTGGTCTCGCAGTGCGTACGTAGATACTCACGAATCCGACTGAGCAGTCGTGTCTGCTACATAGTCACTGCAGTGAAGAGTGTTTCGGTTACAAGTTACAGATTTCATTACAAAGTTATATTATATGATGAATTATGACCTACGCAATGAGTGTTCACTGCAAACAATGACACAGGTCTATTGCGACTTCAGTTTGAGTTCGATCGATACAAAACCGAAGTTTAGATAATCCGACAGTTTTTTTATATTTCCATTAGTTCGAAATGTAATAAAAATTACTATTTTATCAGATTTTATTTGTCTGGGTTTGATAATTTGTAGTCTTACAAGCGATGCCGGGGACCGCGGTAGCACAATGGTTAAGGAGCTGTGCTACAAATCGGAAGGTCGCTGGTTCGATCCCAGCTGGTGTCAGTGGATTTTTAATTGACATAAAATCCTTCCCATCGCACTATGGCCCTGGGGGTAAAGGCGGCCGGTGCGTAAGGCTGACAACATACCACCATCCTGTACCGTAGTCACGAAATCTGGGAGCCTTAACTTCCTGGAATCCTCTGGTCCTGCCATGGGCCTGTTTTACCTTTACCTTTTTACAAGCGATGTTAACGTTTCGGAAGATATTTTTGCTTCTGTACTCAGGGTCGAAGTTTGGCAGTTGGGTATTTGGTCTGGTTACGTAAGGAATGCAGCGGATCAGTTTGTAAACCCGATACACTGCAGTCAGTGTGTCTGACTTGGGACGAGAGTTGACTGTGGCTCATTCTAGCGAATGGGTAGAAGATGGAGGAGAAAAATGGTGCGTTACTGTCAGGTTACACCTAATTAACATATTGTATGAATAATTAACTAGGAAGTGTTGTACGTAATTCACTTATAATAAGAAAGTTATGACTTCGAGGATCTCTGTTTTAATTAGAAGCATTTTTTTTTTTGCCTCTTTCGTTTGCTCTTGTTTGCTTACAGGTTCGCTTGTTATAAGTCATTAAACTGGACACTTAACAAAGCTTCATAGAAAGGTAGAACAACATGATTGTTGATATCATTAAGTTCATAACCAAACATTAAGTTCGAACTGAATTATTACGAAAGAAAAACTTTTGAACACGGGTACTTGATTCCATGTTCCCATATAGGCATAGCGTGATAACAGCTTCTGAATGTTTCCATCTCTCTACCCTGTTTATAGCTATAAAGTCTCGACTACTGGTTAATTATTTCAAGGGTAGTTTGGGGAGAAGTTCATTACAACTTCCACGTCAACAACAATCGTCCCCTTTCCTTTCTCGCATCACCCAACGGCCCCATCCCAACCCTCCTTCCACACATCCGGTATAGAACACACGGGATGTTTTCTTCATTAACGGCAAGGCACCAGGTTTTGTTATATAAAACGAAAACGAAAGTAGAGCTTTGCAATATTGCTTGGCTGGCTCGCTGAACGAGCGGTGAGGAATGTGATGAGTGGTCGCTCTTGTAAAATAACGAGCTTGCTGCAATCGTCGGACGCCATCCGTTGCCCCGGGATACAGCGGCGTCTCCATGGTTTTGCTTCCGTGCTTTTCTGATTTCAGGTTCGAAACTGTCAAGAAGCTGTCTGATTCCATTTTCTGAATAATTCTCCAGATGAGTCGTTTAAAAACACGGCGTTTTAACACCGATTTTCATTGAATTTTCTGATTTTGGAGAAAAGGTAGGTAAATTGTCGACCAATAAAATCCGGTAAATTCACTCTTGGTGAAGAGAAATACGGTCGGCTGGTATGTGATGGCGTGTAATCGGGTAACTACTTACCAACGTTTCGCATGATCTTGTTGCCTCCACCTTCAGGTAAGCTTTCTATGAAACTTCATAACTAGCTACCAGACCGTACAAAGTCACGTGAAAGAAAACGTTAGTCTCCGTAGTCAAAGCCGTCAAAACTCTGTCGCTCTTAATTAGTGTGAGCGGTTATTAATTAGTTTAGTGAGCGTGTAATTGCCGTATATGCTAACCTCGTGGGTAGCTAGGAGCTAAGGGTTTGGAACGGGATTGTCTTCAGCTATGTCAAGGGAATATCCCCATCAGAAATCACACGAAGGATTGAAAAAATTCCGAAATGTTGTGTTCCAGCCGAGTTTTGAAACCATTTCCTCCCAAATAAATTAAAGGTACTCTCCCGGGTAAGCTTATAATGACACTGGTTGAACTGCTTAATTAATAGGCGTGTGGCGCTGAATGGTAGGCTGCATAATATTAGTCCTTATAACCGAGACGGAGTGTGCTTACTGCGCGGTACGAGCCGAATGTTTAAATGTAATTGTGGTTAATCTTAGCCTGTAAGGATGTGCTACGGCCCGGGCGGTTAGTCGTCGGCCTCTGATCGCAGAGGCCCGTGTTCGATCACTGGTCATTCCAGGTGAGTTTCGTGGTGAACAAAGTGGCATTGGGACAGGTTTTTCTCCCAGTACGTCGGCCCACCAATGCTCCATTCCCCTCTTCATCTGCATGTTGCTGTTACCAGAAGGACAAGTGGGCGAAGCCTGGGAATTTTCCAAAAACCAATGCTCTTTTATAAATCGGGGAACACTGGATAGAAGAGTACTTTCACTTGGTCGTCGAGGGTTCAGTTATTTCACGGAGTTATGTCTGCATCTGGAACAGTTATTTCTGTACTGCCCTCTAAGTTTCGCGTGACTTGCACAGCCCCCTTCAGGAATTGAACCTGAGGACATTTGATTGGTTATGCAGCATCTGTGTTTCCCTTCATGTCACTAATTACACGATGTGCCCTGGGGACAGTCATTAAACTGGAACGGACGTCACACCGGTTCCCTAAAGGACTGTGTATGGGACATTCCCTTAAGCTGAGCTCAACGGATCTCCCACACACACACACTCTGAGAGTTTCAACCCGAGGGGCCGTCAGTGCTCTCCCATTGTCTTTTTTTTATTTATTATGCATGCTCCATTACTATAAGTAATACTACATGTTTTGTTGGCTTACATAGTTACTTGTTTTCTAAGATTGCTTACTTACTATATATACAAGTTAATGTCTCTTTTGCATGTTATTTTATACTCTATGAATTTTCAGGCTGTGTGCTG
>Ga0123357_10014757_pt1 | contig 10210 bp, 10 predicted proteins | sample TergutEmb28metaG_FD_89873 | JGI IMG/M metagenome (GOLD analysis project Ga0123357, IMG submission 89873) | Embiratermes neotenicus P4 segment gut microbial communities from Petit-Saut dam, French Guiana - Emb289 P4 | ecosystem: Host-associated > Arthropoda: Insects > Digestive system > Gut ... | reverse complement strand
CCTACCCAGACCATGGTCACCGCGGGAATCCTCCCCTTCAGGGGAAATTCCCACGGTAGAACCGGGAATCGAACCCGGGACCTCATGATTAGTAGTCAGAGACTCTGACCACTAGACCACGAGGCTGGTCAGATTCTGTAGAGTAGAATTATGGAATGATTGGTGAGCATTGAATTGGAAAATGCGATGAAGGAAGCGGTCGTGGTCGAATTTGAGATATACATTTGATAGGAAGATGAGGAAAATCACGGAAATAATCAGTTAAGAAAGTCTGCCGACTCAAGTTTGAACCTGGGATATCCCGAGTATGAACTGCTCCCCACCACCGCGACCTACATTGCTACTAACTGCGTAGAACAGCGTCCTTCTTGAGAAGCTAATGTAGTACTTCAGCTGGTCAAGAAATTCCCTGCGTTTAGTGAAACCGTAAGGTTCATTGCCTTGTTTACAAGAGCCCACCACTTGTCCTTATCCTGAGCCCGTTGAATCCAGCCCACGATCCCTATGCTAGCCAGATTAATCCAGCCCACGCACTCCCATCCAACGTATTCATGTTAATCCATTTTAATATTATCCTCCCATCTACGACAGGCTTTTTTGTGGTTTCTTTTCATCAGGTTTTCCCATCAACTATGTATGCATTTATCTTCGCCCCTCGTGTGTCATTTGCCCCGCCCATCTCATCTCTGATTTGATCACGCTGGTAATGATGAGAAATACGAATCATTAAGTTCATTCTGTTATTTTTTGCAGTCTCCTGTTGCTTTGTCGCTATAACGCCCAGATATGCCTCTCAGCACCCTATTTTCGGGCATATACAGACTTTGTTCTTCCGCTAATGGAAGGACCAATTTTCACACTCATACAACAGGAGGTGTGTATTTTAATCTTCGTATTCTCAGATGCCAAACGAGAAGACAGAAGATACTTAACTGACTGGTAGAAGGCATCTAATTAATATAATTTAATCTGCTCGTAATTTTTTCATGCATTCCATTTAGATCTGTTAGTGTCGTTCCCATGTATACGAACTTTGCCACAGTTTCAAAAGGATTTGTTAGCCGTCTTTATGTTGTTATGTCTTGCACTCTCTTCGCTGCAGCCATATATGCACGTACTTAGTTTATCAGTCTTCCAGAACAGCCTCCTTATTAGCGACTAATACAGCTTCTGCTTTATGCACGGTGTCAAAACCCGGAAGACTACAGGTGAATAATCCAAGTCGTAATGCCTACTGCTTGTTTGAGGCTTAACATTTGCTCTTTATTTCGGTATTTTTCTCAAGATAACAGAAGACGCAGTCACGTACGAGGAAGAGTGTGTTGTGTGATAGTTGTCTCGTCTCTCTGGCCCTCGATGTGAACATTAGAAAGGCATCGGAAGTAGAATATGAACTTCCGGTCTATCTTGATTTGTGTGGTTGGACATTGAGAATTTTCAGTAAACGGGAAGCAGAGATGTGCAGAAATCAGATTGACTTGCTCGGGGTGACCGACCAGGAACTGGCATGTGCGATGTGATCCCTACGGGTTGATCGTGCGTCCTCCCCCTAGGATTGCAGAGTACCGCCTGTTGGCCAGCCGGGTCGACCACGAGTTATTTCAGGAGAGCCGGTCAAACACCATGTAATGTCATACCATTGCTTCGGTTAGCGTAGATAGATAGCATGCTGGCTCTGCCAACTTCACCAGCCGTCCATCATGCAGTCGTATTTAGAAATTCGGTTAGGTAAGTCCATCGTGCTTTTATGGCTGTGTGTTGTTTGATCCGGTCCGTGCGTGCTGGATTTAGTTGCATAAAACGCAGTTTCCATTTGATTTTACACAATTTGCAACTAGGCGATTCTAGTACTTGTTGCCCTCACGACATCTTATACGGTCCCAAGGTGGACATGTAAATTACAGTAAAGCTAATGACACGCCGTAGCTGGAACTGAAATACTAATGCAGCTGATGTGAGTGAACTTGTGCTGCGTAGTCGAGACGTTCCCAGTTCGAATGTTGATAGGAAGAACGAATGTCTTCAAAGATCCAGTTCGAAATTTTTTATTTCCTTTCAGACCATAGTAGGCGTACATTGAAAAGGCCAGTACGACTTGCCCCACAGCCTTCACGACTTACTTCTGACAAGCGTACTAATATGGTTTATTTACGATTACGCGCATTATTATTATTACTATTATTATTATTAGTGTGATTATCTAGCGGCCAGTATAATAACCTTAGTTTTCAGAGGATTCCGGGTTCGGTCCCAGCTGTCGTCATTGGTGTTTGTAAAAGAATACTAATTTGTAGATTGAGCAGTACAGTGACAACTGATCACGTGATGTCGGGAGCAGGGCTAGCACCCGAAAAGTGGTGTATTCCAAATACACATACTATGGACGTTGGCCAACGTAATACGGGTACGATAAATCAAACATGGTCGTAAACCTAAAAAGAGCAGTCTCTGATTTTTGCCCGGAACCCGTTCGCACTGGAAATATGTTGGTGGAACCCCTGTTAAAATGCTTATATTTGAAGCTAAAACATTGGACCGCAGGTAAGATTAACAATAAATAAACGTTTAACAGTGAGATCAGCGTATTACGATGTTTAGTTGTATATATTTAGAAGCACGTCACATTCCATGTATAGGAATAAGAAGGGCAATGAGCATATAACATAAAATGTGGCGACCTTTTTCGATATTTAATGTCGCCATCATCAGTAAAGCATATTCAGGTCGACCTTTGAGAGGCCCTATATTTTTGAAAGATTTTAACAACATTGGATTTTTTTTACACATTTTCATAAAAGTCATCCGTATAAAAATTTCACGGCAATCCGTCCAGTGGGAGCTGCGCTGATAAACGCGGACATACGGACGGACGGACATACGGACGGACGGACATGACGACGGTAGTAGGGGCTTTTTGCGACTGTGCGAACGCGCCTAAAAATGAAGCTTAAACACTAAGCTGCCTAATATTTTTCATAGGCGGGATATGGCACATGCTGTTTTCTGAGAATTTTGCGTGAGATTCAGTAATGATCCAACATGTTAGATTTTCTCAGCGGAGATGCTAAAGACTGGAGTCTTATGAGATCTAATGCTTTGTCATGATAGTCACTGACTTTTCGGGTGTGCCTGCTGCTATCGTATCCTGTCCCGAGGTTGAAGGTAGCATGCTCCTTCGAAACGTGGCAGCTGTTTGCCAGTAGATATGGCGTCGTATCTCATAAGACTTGAATGTCTTTCAGTATTGGTGTTTATAACTTCGTTAATTTCCGGTTGAAATTTCTACTGGCATTGTCCTGCTTCGAAATAAAATATTTGGAGATGCCTGTGGTTAGATGCACTTGTAAATCGAGTTAGTTAGGCCTGTGGTTGAAACGTGAACATATAAGGTTATCCGTCAGGGTTAACGCGGTGGCTATGACAGCGATGTGTGTCTGTAATTCTTCGCTTGTTGTGTGAAAAGTACAAGAAGAGCTGACTACAAAGTAAATTGACAACTTTTGATATACAGGCAGTCATCATGCCCAAGCCTGATGTTGCATGTTGTTTGGTATTGACAAGCATGGTAATGAGAATAGTTGTGTTAAAACATCGGGTTTGAAAGGTGCAAATGAATACTCCATTCACACGGCTGGTTTTATTTAAAATAAGCATGTAAAAGTGTTTTACATTCGACCGGACGTTTCAGTAATTCCAGACGGTTATCTTGTATACAGGAGTAATATTTTGAGTGATTACAAATATACGCCAGCGAAATGTACAGTTCCTAAATTAGCATTTTAATTTTAATTTTTTGATGTCTTGCTACATGTTTCGAACCCGAGGGTTCATCTTCAGTAAGACGGTTTTATGTACAGTTACGGTTATTGTACGTTTTACTTGCACCACTAAGACTGATGCTTGTAAAACGCATAACTGTGTATACAACCGTCTTCCTGAAGATGAACCCTCGGATTCGAAACGTGTAGAATACATAAAAAAATTAAAATATTGGTTTATGAAATGTGCATTTCGTTGATTTATACTGTATAATTATATTACAATGCACGTTGCAAAAAAATAAAAAAAAAACATAGTGATATTATTATGGCCCTGAGTTTACAGTTCTAGGCGAGTTCGCAGAATTGCGAAGAGTGGCTCTCAGTTCTGTTATGTATGCCCGTCTGTCCGCATGGAGGAACAGCCTCCAGTATGGAGAGTAGTTGCGAATATATTGTATAAGCAGTTGTGTACAGTCGGCAAGGGCTGGTCTTCCAGCTTGGAAGTTGGACGAGGTGCTAACAGCTCCTCACCATACGAACGGCCCTTATCACGAAACAGATTCATGTCCCTCGGACCTGGACTGATCCTTTGTTACGACCTAGGCAGTGGAGAATGGACATGAGATTTGGTACATGGAATGTAAGGTGCCTGTAAAGGTCAGGTTCACTTACAACAGTAGCCAGGGAATTAGCAAGGTATAAATTAGATTTGGAGGGTGTGGGATAAACGGGGCATTGTAAGAGCAGGGGATTATGTTTTTATCTATGGAAAAGGAAACAGCAATCATCAATTGGAACAGGATTGTTTGTACAGTATACCACAGAATAGTATAGAGGTTGCTGTTGTAATATCATTGATCTGAATGTGCATGCACCAAGTGAGGAGAAAAAGTGGTGATTAAGAACAGAAGGCAGTTTTTATGAGGAACTAGAGCAGGTTTTCGGAAATTTTCCTAGGTACGAAATACAAATTCTGATAGGAGAGTTTAATGCAAAATGAGAGAGGGGGATATATTCAAGCCGACAGCTGGGAATGAGAATCTACATCAAGATAGCAATGCCAGTGGTGTTAGAATAGTAAACTTTGTCACATCAAAAGTCTAGTTGTTAACAGCACGATGTTCATGCACCGAAATATTCATAAATACACCTGGACCTCTCCTGGGAGTGTACCAACAACCAAATTGATCACATATTGATAGACAGGAGATGGCATTCGAGTATACTCGATGTACGATGTTTCAGGGTAGTTGACTGTGATACTGATCAATATCTGGTGGTTGCAGAAGTTAATGAAAGATTGGCAGTAAGTAAACAAGCAGCACAGAGGTTTGATGGGGAAAGATTAAATCTCAGGAAGCTAAATGAGCTGGAGGTTAGGAAACGGTATCAGATTAAGCTCTCAAACAGGTTTGCAGCTCGCGAGAACTTAAATGACATCGAGGACATAAATAAGGCTTGGGAAAAACATTAAAGAGCATGTCACAACCTCAGCTAAAGGGAGTCTAGGTCAGCATGAATTGAAGCGGCATAAATCACGGTATGATGAATAACGTTTAAGATATTTAGATCAAAGGAAGTAGGCTAAAATGCCGTGGTTGCAGGATCCAAACGACAACAATCTTAACAATGTAAGACATGAAGATAGCAGACATTTCAGGAAGAAAGAGAAGGAATATCTGAAAGCGAAAACTGATGAACTTGAAACTAACAGTAAGATAAAAAAAATCAGAGACTGGTACAGGGGCATCAGTGACTTTAAGAAGGGTTACCAACCTGGAACTAATGTAGCAAAGGGTGAGAAGGGTGATTTGGTTACAGACTCTCACAGACTTTCACAGTATTTTAGCTAGGTGGAGGAACCATTTCTCTCAGCTGTTAATTGTACATGGGATCAATAATGTTAGGCAGGCAGAAATACATACAACAGAGCAATTCGTGCCTGAGCCGAGTGCCTTTGAAGTTGAGATGGCTATTGAAAAGCCAAAAAGATAAATTACCTGGTATTAGATCAAATCTCAGCAGAGTTGATTAAAGCAGGTGATAGGACAATTCACTCTCAAATCCATAAATTTATCGTGTTGGAATAAGGAGGAATTGCCTGGGCAGGGGAAGGAGTCAGTCATTGTGCATATTCATAAGAAAGGCGATAAAACAGATTACAGTAATTATAGAGGCATATCACTTTCGTCAACAACAGAGAATTTCACCCACCATCCTGCTGTCAAGGTTAACTCCGTATACAGAGGAAGTTATTGGTGATTGTCAGTGTGGATTTCGACGTAACGGATTAACTATTGATCATATATTCTGCATTCCGTTAAATAGTGAGAAAAATGGGAATTAAAAAAAAAAAGAGGCTGCACCTCAGCTGTTTATAGACTTATAGAAAGCTTGTGTACCATTCAGTTAGTCGGGGGGGGGCCTTGTAAAATGTTCTCATTGAATTTGGTATCCCCTTGAAACTGGCAAGACTAATAAAAATGTGGCTGAATGAAAGCTGTAGCAAAGTCAAGGTAACTAAACATGTGTTTGACATGTTTCCTATTAAAGGATTTGCTTTTCATATTTGCTTTAAAGTAGGCCATTAGGAGGGTTCAGGTAAACCAGGAAGGCTTGCAAATAAATGGTACATATCATCTTCTAATTTGTGCTGATGTTGTTAATGTAGTGGGCGGAAGCTTGCTTACTACAAAGAAAAACACAGAAGCTTTAGTTGCTGTTAGTCAGGAGATTGGACTAGAATTAAATGCTGATAAAACTGACGTACATGGTCATGTCTCGAGATCTGAATGCTGGACGCATTCACCATACAGAGCTTGATAATAGTTCCTTTGAAAGGGTGGAAGAGTTCATATATTTGGGAAACCCCCTAACGAATTTAAAAATTCTTTTCAGGAAGAAATTAAGAACAGATTGAAGGCAAGGAATGCTTTCTTTCATTCGGTGCAGTATCTTTTGTCTTCCAGTTTTCTTCCTAAAAATATAAAGATTAAGATATACAGTACTATAATTTTGCCATTTGCTTTGTATGGGTGTGAAACTTTGTGTATCACACTAAGGGAAGAATGCAGACTGAGGGTGTGTGAGAATAGGGGGAAGAATGTAGACAGGGTGTGTGAGAATAGGGTGGTGGGGAAAATATTTGGCCCAAAAGGGAGGGAGGTAGCAGGAGGGTGGAGAAGACTACATAATGAGGAGCTTAATGATCTCTACTACTTGTCAAATATTCGGGTGATCGAATCGAGAAGAATGAGATGGGCGAGGCATTTAACACGTTTGGGGGAGGAGAGGTACACACGGGGTTTTGGTGTGAAAACCTTAGGGAAAGACTACTTGGAAGACCAAGGCGTAGATGGGAGGATAATATTAAGATGGATCTTCAGGAAGTGGGATTGGGAGCCATGGACTGGATTGAGCTGGCTCAGAATAGGGACAGATGGCGGGAACTTGTAAACGGTGTAATGAATCTTCGGATTCCATATAATTTCTTAACTAGCTGAAAACTGGTTAGCTTCTCCAGAAGGACCCTGCTCCATGGAGTATGTAAGTCCGTCCGTCCGCATGGAATAGTTGAGCTCCAACTGATCGGATTTTCATGGACTTTGTTTTTGGGTATTTTTCGAAAATCTGTCGAGAAAAATCAAGTTCGATTAACATCTCACAAGAATAACGGGCACTTTACATGAATACCTGTGTACACTTCTGATAGCATCCCGCTGAATTCTTCTTACAATGAGAAATGTTTTAGACAAACGTAGAGAAAATCAAAACACGCACTGTATGTTCAAAAAACTTTTTCCGGAAATCGTGCCATTTATGAGATAATGTGGAAAAATATAGAGCCGAGCAGACTACAGAGGACAATATAATAGGTGCACGTGCATTACATGCTGGATAACTAAGGCTACAGACACACATTATAATATGTAATACTTACTGCTTTTCCACGGCAACAATGGTTACGCGAACGCCCAGTAATGTTACCTTATACGTACATTGCCTGTCTTGTTTGATAGAGGCAAAAACGTGTCAGTGTTGTAACGTAAGGAGTGGCTATGTATACGTGTAACGACGATAACAACATACCAATACAAGCATAAAAGAAGACTTGTGACATGTAATATCTGGCGTCGTTGGGTTTACAATTTTGTTACTGTTTTTACACTATTTGTGTGCTCCTTTTTTGCTTTGTTATACTTGTGTTGGTGGTTTTTTTTAGCGTGGTAACACCTTTGCATAACCATTAAATTTGTATGTTACACCACTCGCACATTTTAGGCTCTATCAAAATATCATGCGCTCAAGATCACAATGTAACCAATAATAATATTGCAGTGTATGACTTGATAAGCCAATCCCAGTGGCCGCATGGTTTCAGACGTGGGTCTGCGGCCGCTGGCTTGCTGGGATTGTGGGTTCGAATCCCGCCGGAGCCATGGGTGTCTGCCTCTTGTGAGTGGTGGGTGCCGTCAGGTGAGGTCTGTGGGGCGAACAGTCACTCGTCCAAAGGAGTCCTGCCGATTGTGGTATATCTGAGTGTGGTCGTGAAGCCTCGACAATTAAAGAGGCCTTGGCCCACCAGGAGCTGTAGAGCCACCAAAATAAAAAAAAAAAAACTTGCTAATGGTTTGTAATGGCGAGTTTCTTAATTATAAAAGTGTTACGGAGTATATATTTCCATTTGTTTTGTAATGAAACTCAGCGGAATGCGGGAAGTTAAAAATACAAAGTTTGACAGCACATGGAAGAGATGTTGGCATTCCTTTCCCTATATTTGTAGCTGTATTTACTCCACGGAAAGTTCCATGGATCGAACCATTCCACTTCTCCCTCTTGCTGTTAATGCTTTCCTTCCAGCCTCCATCCTTATATTCCCCTCCAGTCGTCTAGTAGCTGTTGTGTTCACAGGAATGTGGGCAGTGAGGATTACGTGGTAGCTTTCTCTAGCTGCAAGCGCTTTGGGCTGGATGGCACAGGATAGAGGGGCAGGTGAAGAATGGGGGAAGCCTCGAACGCGTCATCGCCACCTTTCACAGAACTGACCGTTGGCCTCCATTTTGTCTCCTTCGGGCTGGTGTTATATTTAGGGTAGGGGTTTTCAGCCGTGATCTAAACGGTCTGTACCTTAATTTCTCATCTGTACATATTATGGCGATAATAGGTGATTATGAATGGTAATTAAATGGTCATTATCTTAGGCACCAATTACGTAGGTGTCCTGGGGCACGGGTACCCCTCTAGCACTTACATCTTCCTTTGCCAGCGTAACTTTTAAACGATTCCCCATTTTTCGGCGCGTTCGCAAAAGTTGTGAAAAGGGACTGTTAGCTTTGTCGTGTGTGTCAGTCTGTCACTCCGCATGGAACAGTTCGGCTTGCAGTGGACGGATTTTCATGAAATTTGATATTTGAATATTTTTCGAAAATTTGTCAGAAGAGTATACGTTTCGTTAAAATCCGTCAAGAATAACGGGCACTTCACGTGAATATCCATGTTCATTGATGATATCTCGCTGAATTCTTCTTAAAATGAGAAATGTTTCGGAGAAATGTTGTAGAGAAAATCGAAATGTCCCATTTTACGTTCAGAAAAGTTTTTCCGAAAATCCTGCCGTTTGTGTCATAATGCTGTAATATGCGGTAGGGCCGGGCAGGCCATATATGTCAATATAATAGGGCACATGCACTTTGCATGCTGGATAACTAAGGCTGCAAACACACACACAGAGTAATACTCGCTGTTTTTCCACGGCAGCAATTGTTGCACGAACTCGCCTCAATGGTAAGTTACACGTACATTGCCTGTCTTGTTATTTACTCAATGTTACAAAGTATTCCATTTCAGCATGACCAAATTTTCCATGATTTTCCGGACGTCGGGGTAATCCTTTTATAGTAGAACACAGTTGCTTACTGTTCGGTGCTTCAAAATTCAAATACGTAATTTTGTATAATTTCTCATTAAGCCTTGCAGCTAAGGTTTCGCTTTGAAGCTAAGGTTTCACATGTCAGATTGAACTGAGACGTATGTATTGTAAAGACATTATTTCTGCGCATTTGAATTGCTTAAAAACGTGGTTGAGGTCAAACTGAGCTAAAAACTGCTGCGAGCAGCGAAGAAAGAACAGTGAGACTGAGAATTCATAATTGGAGTTGTAGCGAATATGTCTTGCGCTCTTTATTGGGCTATGGGAGAAGTCCTTGATGTAGGCTACATAGAGTGTGTCGTGGTAACTTTCTGTTCTACGAGGACATTTGGGCTGAAGCGTTGTTTTATTCCGCCACTACGTCAAAATGGTTCTAGTAGGAGCTCTTTTCCTTGGCTGGGGGGGGGGGGGGGGGGTTGTTCCCCTCCCTTTTTTTCCCCCGGGGGGTGTCTTTGGTTTTATTTTACCTCTCTTATACCCAAACCATATTATTTTTTTTCATCTCTTTCTTTCCTCCCTT
>Ga0123357_10014753_pt1 | contig 10211 bp, 6 predicted proteins | sample TergutEmb28metaG_FD_89873 | JGI IMG/M metagenome (GOLD analysis project Ga0123357, IMG submission 89873) | Embiratermes neotenicus P4 segment gut microbial communities from Petit-Saut dam, French Guiana - Emb289 P4 | ecosystem: Host-associated > Arthropoda: Insects > Digestive system > Gut ... | reverse complement strand
TCCAGTCCATTGTTGCAACGATGCCGATGGACTAGGTAAACTGGTCCACGTTGTCAGATCTGAACCCCGCCGCAAACATGTATTGGGCCAGGTGATAGATGTACTAGTCCCCCGTCTAGTTGTAGGGATTGAGAAATCCTTTCAGATGCCGCCACGTGCCCTCGATCGTTTTCGTATGAGCGAATGACGTACGTGAGGAACGAAACTGTCACGAACTTCTCAGCTGAAACCGTGAACCGTGCCTGACTGACGTGGAAACAAAGCATGCGGAAGCAGACGTGTTCCTCCGACATCATCATCGGTAACCGTCCTTACGATTAGTGTCGACGCACCGGGACATTTGGAATCCGCAATTACAGTACACCATACTGCTTTCGAATTAGCCCCACATCTTTCAAGAACTGAACGCCGAAGTCGGGGTCGCTAAACAGGAATGCGAGTGACAATTTATCAGGGACACGGTTGGCGTCCAGCATTGCGCGCCCGAACGTCGTGGAACAAACGTATGCCTTTGAATTGAGTCGCCGTTCGTATGTTTGAATAACAGAAGTAACACGTATATACGCAAAAGGTGTTATAAATGTGCAATTTTTATAAGAACGCGTTAAAAAATTCGAACCTCATAACAGCACAGTACTCAGCGCAAGAACCAAAACGATACTGACGTCCGGCGCGAATATGACGAAATGTAGCGCGAAGCCCGGAGGAAACTCTATGAATATTTCCAACGGCTAACCGTTGCCTGTATCGTTGGAGGAATATCAGAGAATATAGGGAGGGTGAAACGGAAAGTTAATGAAGCGTCTTATACGTTGGAGGGATATGTGAGAGAAAGACATTGCATGTATCGCTAGGAATAACACGCACGACTAACCTAAGTCAGGATGGAGAATGTCCGAAGGAAGCAATAGAGGAACACTATGAAATGTACCAACGACTAACCTTAGTCTCAATAGTAATGTTGAGTGGTAGGAATAGAGAGAAGCGGGAACGCGAGCAATATTTCTAAGGAGTAACCGTCGTATCTCTCGTCATATGCATTGAGTCATGTGCAGTAGGTTGAATGGTCGGAGGAGTACACTTGTGTGTTATGGGTGTGCTGGATGAGGAGGAACACCAGCACCACACGCAGCAGACATGAGTTCATACAGTCAAGAGACAGGAGCGCTACGTACGGCAGACGGGTAGAACTAACGTACCAAACTCGAAACGAGAGCTGTTCGTTTAATTATCTAAGTTTGATGGTATCCACAGAGTAAAGCAGCTTGTTGGTTCTGCCACAGAAAACATTCATTATAGATATCAAATTTTGTCTATCACTATGAAAGTCACACATTAGTACCTCGTTCAGATTCGAAACTACTTGGAAACGCAAACTTACAGCGCCATAACCGGTTTGGCCGTCCTCATGTACCCGGCTTGACTGTGTGGCCGTGGGCAAGCAATACTTCTGGTGGTAACTATGAGCATAACCTTTGTAGAGCAGCCTCCTTCCATACCATAGCCTCTCCTCCACCACTCACGGTTCGTATTGATACTACAAATATACCAAATTGCGAATTTATATTCCTCAAAAGCATGCGAGGAAGGGCATCAGATCGATCGGACTAAAACAAGTACTGTATAATATAATTTCCGCCTAATTCAATATGTAGAAAATGTAAAGAGGCAGCACGTATGTTATTCTAACAACCCTGCAAGGCGGACTAGTTTGACGCATGTCACCTGTTTTGTCTAAGAAGAAGGACTTCTTGTCCCTTGAAGATGGGACTGATAGGTTGTCCCGAAACGTCGGCACGGAATTACCACTCTCCGGTGCGTAACATCCCAGACGTGCGCGAATCTCAAGTAAAATGATACGTCCATGGTAATTACCAAGAGACCATTGCTCTTCGTGCTTGGTCATACGGGAACGGACGGTGGCTCTGTCGACAACTCAGGAGTCGATTCCATGTGCACGAACGGCGCCATTTTCGAGAAACTATCGACAGCACTGGTACGTATTCTACCGAAGGCGTAAAGGTGTCGTCTATAAATGACATCACTTCGAAGGGGGGGAGGTTGAGACTTCTTTGACGATGCCCGATGAAGGGGGTTGGGTGCTTCGAAATATCGTGACGTCATAAAAGTCATCATATAACATGTAAGATTTTGTGCAGAACAGGTTAATACTTCTCATACTCAAGTTAGGTAATTTGCCGGCTACTGATGAATGGGCAGAAGACGGTCTGTCGCAGTTTTTTCCAGGAGGCCTAAACTGTGCACATTGTTTTGTCTTATGTTTTACATGAATAAAACAGTATGGATGTGGGTTTTGGCTTTACACAGTATCAACTACATTCTATAGGCAATTCATTTTCGTGTGGCATTGGGGAAGGGGGCGTGTGTGACGTCATTTTGAAAGAGGTGTCAGACTTTCGTGATAAAATGTGACAAGAAGGGGGTTAGAGTCAGTTTTACCCCAAAATCGCGTGACGTCATTTATGGACAACCCATAAAGTTCATCCTGTGACATGTGATGAAGGCACAGAAGGGAAGTAAAAGTATAGCCGTACTATTTCTTCAACATCAACGCTAGATGTGGGTGGGTGGGCCCCCGGGGCCGGTCTGGACTGTGCGGGAAATTTCGCCACCACAGGGATTCGATCCCCGGGCAGTCCAACCCGTTTCGAGACGCTATACCGACTACAATATTCCGGTCCACGCCGAGTACATACAGTAAACGTGAGGAGGGCCACATATGAACCAAATGTCGTTTATTACAACATCACAATTAATTTGCCTAATTAGCACTAACAGAGACATGACGAACTTTATTAAAGTAGAAATATATACTTCATACAGCATTATTTAAATTTAAAAATATTGTTTTGCAATTTGTACATACTTATTTCCCCATAGTATGCAACTTGAAATGGTATAGTGCTGTAATCACACATCTGATATTAATAATGATAATGATGATGATGATAACAACACCAATAATAATAAGTTCTTTCCTGACTTAAATACTGAAGGGCAATCCTACTGTCAGTTCACATAAAAAAACTTTGCTGACAATATCTGCACTGTTTTGACGCCTTTACTGTAACAACGACAATCCAGATTTCGCAAAAAAACTTTTCACGTGTGACCAATATATATATAAAAAAAATTTCTTCATGAATTGCACTAATGTTGGATATTTCATTTCATTTCTTTGTCAGTATTTCAGTGGATTATGTGATCATGTTTCACACGATTCAGAAAGTCACCTTGAATTTCCACTGTGTGATGTGCTGCAGATTCTTCTTGGCAATATATGTATCAAACAACTGTCACAGTGAACTGTATTAATGCTGGTTGCAACTTGTGGAGGAGAAATGCCAAACTGGGCAGTCAGAGAGCTTCATATTTGTGAACACTTACAAATGAGAACACGTGTAATTTCATCTGGCTGTGTGTTCCTCACAAATGCCACAATTTTAAACCTTGGGTCCAGCAATGTGGGTAGTGCTAATAGTAACACACTTACCACAATGAAAAACTTTTTAGCAATTCATAACATTCACTGGTGCCATATTCTTTGCACCAGATGTTCTTGTGCTTGTTCCTGGTTCTGCTGAATTGATGGACACATTTGTCAACGAAGACAAAATTGCAGATTCAGTAATGTGTTTTCGAGGACAGTTGCAAGGGCGTAACACTGAACAGCCTCAATCCAATTAGCAACTGTTGGACCGCAGAACATTCAACTAGTCAGCGATTCAATTTTAGAGTCAACAGCAGCAAGTGCAGTCTGCTCCAAGAATCTAGCCATCATGTTACACATACTGTTCCACCTTGTGTCAGTTTCTTGCATTAGTTCATGGACAGACTTGTTGAGTGTCACTTGCATTGATACAACTGTTTCTTTTGCAGGAGGATTTAAAGGAGTCCAGAATTTTGCAGCATTTTCCTTGCAACTAAGACACTGTTTCTGGGCCTTGGTTTACAATGTCGTTAATCACAGGGGCAACATATGGCACTTCCGTCACTCTTGGGGTTATGTCACAGCTTTGATGTTAGCAGCAATGTCAAATACAATGCACAAAATTTTACCTTGCTGTTGACAAAAGATACTGTGTTATAAGCTCTCTGGCAGGATTTACTGCCATGTGCACATCCCACAGAGCTATAATTTCTAACTATAAATTCCTTATTTTAAACTGACAGGTGACAACCAAACAGAATTCTGTGGATAAAGAGTTCCACAAATCATTAGTCAAGGTAAAATATTTCATTTCTTCCGTTTTTTTTTTCTCCCAATGTGGAAACTTTAATTATACCATGCGCAGGAGTCATTTACATGTTGGCAGTGTGTAGTAAGGGTCCAAAGCATCAGTGAAATTTCAAAACCTGTCTTCCACTATCAACAACATTGGAAATTTTTCATTACCATCATTATTAATGCATCACCAATAACTTTCTGCATACCTTGCTCTCTAAAAGAAAGAAAACATTTCATTTCATCAGTGCCAGGAAAATGGACCAATGGCTTATTAGAGACAGACATGTACAGCATCTGTAAGTTACTAAAGTAAACACATACAGTAACCCCCCTATGCTACATAAAACATGGATCATGGAAACTCAAGTCTTATGTATTCTTTTCCATTGTTAAGGTTTTAACACCATTACACATTGCTTAGGATCTCAGCAGACAGTTATAGGATTAACAGCATGCACATGCCTATATGTTACATATTTGTATTTATATAGTTACAAAATGGTGCAGAATGGACTGATGTAAGCTGGGAAGTAACTGTCTGGATAACTAGAAATACTGTCTGGTGCAAGCATCCAATTTGTGTGGTTAGGAAATGTTATGTTTCAGAATGCAGAGTTCTTAGATATCTCAAAATAATGGAAATATTTGTGTTGCATGCTTGAGGTTCAACTAAAAATGACACAAATTACTTTTTTTAGAATGTCACTGTCAATCTACAGATGGTCCCATATTACAGACTTCTTGTGTGACATTACTTCTGCTGTCTTGTGCAAGTACTGGATACCCGAGTCTGTGGTCAGACATAGCTCTTGCAATCACATCTCTATTGTGATATCAACACATACAACATGCATACCACAAAAAGAGCAATGGAACCAACATTTTGTATGCAGACTGACTCCGGTGTTTCAATCAAAGTGATCAGCCATCATGACTCCAGGCTTCTGTCACAAATTATTCCTAGGTTTTGGAGGACTCAGAAATTTCCAGAAGACATTATAACTGTTCACTTTCAAACTGTAAGTGTCTCAATAAAATTACAACTTGAGATTTGAGGTTCTCACAGCAGTGCAGACTTCTGGACTGTTAAGGTGTGTAAACTGGTAGGCCTATATTGTTGTCAAAGTTTCAGAGAAGCATGCTGCATTCATCTTCAAGACCCTTAAGTTCACTCTGCTAATAATTGTAATGCTGAAGATTCAAAGTCTTTGGGAATATTACACCATGTCAACAAGTGAGAAGCTCACAGTTATTCAGCTTTTCATTTACCACAAAACCTGAAGATTCTTTACAAAGTTCATGAGAGTATTGTCACAAAAATACATAGGGGAGAATTGTTGACCTATTAATTAATTTTAAATAGTAACATATTATAAAACTGTACAAATGAAATGTATGTTTAAATTAGTATATATTGTTAACCTTTTGACTACTGCTGATTCTACAGTGGCTGCATTGTATTTTATCCTATTTTAGACTGCTTGTATCTATTGTAATGTATTGCAATATAGCGTTAAATGTAATTGACATGTTCTATATCCTGTGGGTTACAACTCCCCTTCTGGATCAGATGAACAAAAATAAATATGAATGAATATGAATATGAATGAAGCCACTTTACACTTGATATTTAACATGTTCACTCTAGTGTCATGTGACTTATGCCATTCTTTAGATCCTGTCCAGAACCCCAATAATTAATCTAGTCCATCCACTACACCATGCTTAGGTTTCTCACATGGTCTCCTCCCTCCATTTTCATTCCAAAATTTTGCTCATCACTCCCATTTTGACACATCCCACCTCAACATCCTACATTTGGTTCCTGTAATAATAATATTTAGTAAGATGTACAAACGACACAACCTTCATTACACTGCTACTTTTGCAAGGTCTTCCCCCCTCCCCCGCCTTCAAACATTTTTAGTGGTATACAAGAAGAGATGCAAAGTGCTGAGTGTTAGGTTGAAATGTTAGAGTGAAAGGATTTGTGAAAGGATTAAAAAAAAGTGGACAATGACAGTGCAGAAACATCCTCTTTCCTGAAATACTCTAAGCTATGGTATGGTGCTAATGTATAATGTGGGGATGATAATCTCATGCCTGAGGACACAGTACAAGACCCATTGTCTCATAAAGCAAAGTATAAGACACACAATGACTTGCAGGTACAGCATAAATAATACAGATTCGTGTCTGAAGAACCTTGTACAAAAACCCCATACCATGAAGAAGCATAAGGCAGTAAATGTACAGCTCCTGAAATCTTAACTTATGCACTAGATCAGTGGTGCACAACCTTTTATAACTATGTGCAACTCACAAAAAAGTGATCTGGTGACACGCTGCAAGGGGTTTTTAAGACATAATAAAATATACTGCAATCATTTTATATGTTATCTGTATTTGATTATGATAAACTGTATAGCTTCTTTATGAAGTAACACTGAATCATCTGTCTATTCTCAACTGAATTTATAGGGGGCTGATGTTCATTAGAATAACAACTAAATGAAAGGCTCCATGGGCCACTTAGGAAAGGCTTTAGGGCTACAGGATGTGTACCACTGCAGTAAATGGAGATGAATGGTCAGCCTCACACCCCCGACACTTTACCTCCAAGGAAAGTGCTTGGGCAGGCTTGGCCACTGTGGAAAAGGCAGAAATTTTGCCCCCAAAACTAAACAAATCTACTTCCCTTTTTAAGTGGTCTGTCTTGTATAGGTGGACAGTACTTCACTTAAATTGTTAAAGCAATTCCCGTGTATCCTGTATAGCCATTTACCTATAAAAACTGGCATTCTTTCATGTCTGTAGTCTGGGATTTGCAAACTGTGCCACATCAGCCCTACACCTATCAATTCTCTTATCTATGCTATCTGCACACATGTAACAACCACACTATTTATGAACATATTTTAAATAAACCTGATTTCTCAGTTTTGCCATAAATGAGCCCAAAATGATACACTTCAACATGCCCAGAATGGTACAATCTTCCTATGCAATCCAAGATATTCCTTATGTGCCACTAGTTATCTAGAACATCTTGCAGATTTTCATGAGAGAAAGCATAAATTATGCTAAAAACAGAAACTTTTTTACATTACTGTAACATGTCATAAGTAGCACATATATTCAAAGAGAGTAATAAATTTCTTATAAAACTATCACACATTACTTACCACAGGCAAAACAAACATAAGTTGCCAAGCTCCTGGAGCACATTAAGGCTTTAAATATGACAATTAAGTTACATTTCAGACAGTGCCTACTATCGTTTATGTTTCACACTTTCTTTGTCACTGTCACTGCATGCATCACCTCGTTTATGTTTCCTCTTCTTTTTCTTACTATGAGAATGTTTTGCTGTTCTTTCTTCTTTTGACTGACTCACTGACTTAACCACTACACTTTTCTCTGCAACACTATCACTGCACTTTGAATGTGTCACAGATTGTGAAGGTGACCGTGTCCAAGTCTGTGAACGAGACCTAGAATATGAACAAGTTCTTGATCGTGACTTTTTTGGTGACAAGGATGCTGAACGTGATCTGAAACGTTTATGTGAGCAAGTTCTTGATTGAGATCTTGAATTTGAGTGTGATCGTGTCCTAGACAGTGACCTGCTCTTTGACTGAGATGACTGAGAATGCTTAGAACATGAATGGCTGGCAGAAGAAGAGTTCTGGGACTGTGTATCAGATGACTCTTGTATTTTACTTCCTTTCGCTAACTTCTGGAAGTAGCGGTAGTAATCACTTGTCATGTTTTCATAGTAACAAGAATCAGAAGGGAAGTCTTGTGCCTGGAAGTTGCGATACGAACCACGTCCTGCTCGAGAGTATTTCTGCCAATGAGGAATATAAAAACCTCGCCTGCGAGGATAAAATCCACCTCTGTGATGAAATGTTAAATTATACGGAGGACATCTTTCATAGTTCTTAAAGAAATATGGATACATAGGATGACTTCCTTTATCTCCATATGGATAGATGTAGCTGTGTGAATCTTCACAATAATGTTTATTCTGATACCAGTGTCTGTCCTTATACTGTGACACAACACGATATTTCTTTCCATCAAAATCTTGTTTCTCTGGCGGGAGGAAAAAAAAGTACAATTAAAAGCAGGTACTTTAGTCTGCAAAAAATGCTGTTTACATAAAGTATATGTGAAATAAAAACCACTTATTTATAGTACTTTAATAACAAATTTTGATCACTGTGATAAAACATTGCATGCAGATTAAAACTAGTTGTTCAGACTTAACTACAGAACTCAGTGTCCAAGATCAAATAGATGTTCACATTCACAAATCACATACACATGAAGACAAAGAATTTACACACCCTCAGCACTGAGGATTTTCAGAATCTCAATATGCATAGGTTTCTTGATATGTCACCCTATCAAAAATGTATTACTTCTATGAGGTGTGAATTCCAGTATAGTATCACACTCACCCTTCCAGCTTGTTTCTCTCTGTTCTCCAGCTGATGCAAGATCTGTGCTATCTGAACTGGAAAACTTATCCTTGTCTTCACCACTGGAGGAGATGCTAGACACTGATGACCGGTCACATTGGTCTTGCTTCTTGCTGGTTGAAGCCAACACACTGCGCAACTTGTTCTTACCCTCAACAGTTTGCAGCAATTTCTCTCTGTGTTCCTCTAACTGATGTTCCTGTGCACTCTTGTACTTCTTCACTAACTTTGTACGTAATGCTCGCTCTCTGTCCTGCAATTTGTCTTTCTTACTTTTCTCCTTCTCCTAGAAGTTGCAACAAACCCATAAAACCATACTGAATTCAATCACCAACAGAGAAGTGGTTTAAAAGTTAAAAAGAAATATTGGCAGACCTTCCCCTTCGTCTATCGGTAACAATGGAACAAATTACTTTAAATCAAGTTTCTTTGGTAAGTTTTCATGTAACTGTACTAAGTTATGCTGAATCCCATTAAAGTCTGACACAAAAAATATACTCTCCAATCACAGTCAAAAACCCATTTAAAATTCCAGAACTTCCACCTGATATAGGTGTAACTGTAAAATTATGCATAATGTAAGTAATATGGAACCACTCCTGTAAACGGCTGGTACTTCAGATAGTCCATTTTCCCCATATCCTAGCAACAGCAATACATTTTAATGTGACACAAATTATATGTGCACATAGAGAAAGATTATTTAAAAAAAAAGTTTTGCCAGGGTAGTCATCCATTGAAATTCATCCCAGGCACCTCCCATATGTAAGTAAGCAAGCAGCACTACTGCTTGAGCCATATAACCCACATTAGTTTATGGTTCAGTTGTTTATGTACTAGATGAAATGAGTAATGTGGATGATTTACATGGTTTAGTACATGAATATTACCTTTTCATCATTTTTACTGTTGTTGCTGCCAGAACAAACTGAAACTTAAGAAGTCTGATTTTGTAAATGCATATGACACACTCCTTTAATTCATGCACCTTTATGAGTGTGACTCCACATGTTGCTGATGTTTATTGTAAACCATGTACAGAAGTTGTACAAAAAACAGCAAACAAAATGTAAATGTACGCTTTCTTCTGGGTAATTCCCAGGCATCTGAATTTTATATGCCAACGTTTTGGAACACTCTGTCTGTTCCATCTTCATAGGCGCATAGGTATGAGTGTTCCAAAATGCTGGCATATAAAATTCGGACACCGGGGAATTACCCAGAAGAAAGCATACAACATTCAGAACATGGCGAAAGTTTGAAATCAAGAAAAGGTAAAATGTTATTACACAATGGATCACAGTATAAATAAATACGTGTTTCTTACACGTACCATAACTTTTTATAAAACTTTCAACTGTTTCTTTATTTGCCACGGATAAAAGTACTACAATGTTCCAATACCAATTTCATACTACAACTACAACTACTACTACAACAACAACAACTACTACTACTACTACTACTACTACTAC